>Ga0228711_1003782_pt1 | contig 23494 bp, 16 predicted proteins | sample MedpolnodulmetaG_2_FD_177996 | JGI IMG/M metagenome (GOLD analysis project Ga0228711, IMG submission 177996) | Root nodule microbial communities from Medicago polymorpha collected in Santa Monica, California, United States - brown nodules | ecosystem: Host-associated > Plants > Roots > Nodule...
TCAGATATTTAAGCATAAATGGTATAAATACACTCAAATGGTAGCTTTTCCTTAGATAACTTGCAGAACAAGTCACTAAAATGCCTAGATTAACACATAAAATATGTTACTTTTGAGCACTTATCACTCACGCTAGTTTAGCCGGTGTTCAAAACTCAAGAACACGTTTTTTGGACTTTGATCAGTTGTTCAACCTTGATTTTATTGATTTTTTATATGTTTTTTTTACAGTTTTTTGACTGCATTTAGTGCATATAAAACCTATGCAAGCATTCCCCATATAAATACCACTTTAAACCTTCACCATTTCCTCACATGCTCTCCTTCTTCTGCTCACTCTTTCACCTTTATAGTTTTTGTTTTTTTTAGCTTTTTTGGGGGATAATTTAGGGGTAAAAAAGGGTCAAGGGAGGGGGGGAAATAGGCCAACCGACTTGGGGCACAAAGAGGTCAACCCTTGGGGTAAAAGTAAATTTGCTTCTTTTTACCCCAAAAACTTTTTACAACTTTTTACCGTGGATAAAAAGACTCTTTCTTGGGGTATAAAGAGAACCAAATTTAGATTTACCCCGCAGGGATGATGTCTTTTTGCCCCAAGATGATTTGTCTCTTTTGCCACCAACCTTGATCCTCTGTTACCCCAAAGTTGGTCTATTTTTACCTCAAAGAAGCAGATTTACTTTGTTCCAATTAAATGTATCAAATTATGTAATTGCATCAAAGTATTAATAAAATGAGGTTTTACATGTATTATTCATGTTCATTTCTTCCTTTTTTTATTTATATTATGATTTTGTCATCTAAATAACGTTGTTGAGAATTTATATTACCATTTATATTAACATTTATATTATTTATATTACCATTTAAATAAATTCGAAAAAAAGTTGCATACTATGAAACGTGAGTTAACTCACGCTACAATATTTTTAAATTGACACTAACGTGAGTTGACTCACGCAATGTGTCTTAACTCACGTAAAATTAACACTGACGTATGTTAAGTCACGCAGAGATATTTTGGTTATTTCACTTGAAAATGAGCAAAAATATTTGGGTAAAGAGCAGTTCTCTTATATTATTACCCCTCAACCTTATCAAACAGATAGTACTATTTTTGGTCATCTACCACAGAAAAAACCTTGGCTCTCTAATCCACTTCATCAACTTGTAATTATTATATGCTACTACAATTACTTTGTAAAATTGGTATGATGATGTCGTGTGCTTTAATTTTTCAAAACCATTTGCTAGTAATTTTTTAAACAATGCTCGATTTTGAAATTATAATTGCATTTTTTTTTCTTCCGGTTATTCATCAATTACTGGTATTTTGTTTTTAGTAAAAAAAAAAATCATTTTCAATTTCCAATGTTCTCTTAGAAATAAATAATCAAACTTCTACCGTTTTAGTTTTGTGGGCTACTTGTTTAAGATATTTGATGGAAACTTGTGATTTCATATCTCATATTGAGTGACTTGTGATTTTTATTTAAAATGTTGAGTTGTGTTATATCGAGCACTAACACTTTAAATTAAAGATGTGTTTTGTGTTCGAAACAGACACATACAATTACGTTTAATCATCTTTATTTTATTAAATACCGTCAGTGTCTACGTGACAATGTCATTGTTGTGTCTAATGTCTATGTATGAGTCAGATTGTGTTAGCTCTTATCCTAAAAACATATATGCTCATATATGGAATGAAATGAGAATATATAATCAAAACTTATATTTTCCTCATAACATCAATTACAAATAGAATTACAACATCTAGTATCAATTTAATCAATAGGGTTTGTGACACTATCAGATGGCATATGTTTTTGAAATCACATTTCCATCTTTTCTAAACCCAATTTTATCTCTAAATAAAAGGAAAATGAAACAGAACAAAGGAGAAAAAAATCCCCAATGTAGGGAAACAAACAATGAACTTGAAAACTAAATAAAATTACAAATTTTCATAATTTGGATTATCCTAACACAAAGGAAGGTCCTCAGGAGGAGCTTCTATGGATTCCAATAGCCCTTCTCCATCCTCTACCAAGAACACTGTGGCCAAACCCCATCCAATGTGAACATCCAAGTGACAATGCATAATCCAAACACCTACATACATAACAACAACCAATTACATAAGATCAAACATTGGATAATTGATTATGTTTTTTTTTCTGTCTTCATTATACCAAAGTCTTATATCGCGGCCGTGTAGCGATACTCAGTACTGCAGAGAATCGCAGTCAAATGAAATTGATGTGGCCTCGATTATGGTCACAGAAATATAAAAAACAATGATGTCGCGATCCATATCCTGTTTGTGAAACTTTAATGTAAAAATTAAGGTTAAATATGTTTTTAACCCCTATAAAATTTACAATTTTTCTAGTTTAATCTTTTTGAAAATTGTCCACTTTTAGTACTTATTTTGATTTTATTGGGACTAAATACAGGACTAAAAGTACTCCATTTTGTAAAAATTAATAAAAATAGGGACTAACTTTGAATAAAATTAATGTAGGAATTAAACTTAAAAATTCATAATTTCATAGACTGAAAACATGAATAACCCTAGCTATATTTTTATACAATGCAAAGTTGGAATTGAGCTAATGTTACCTGGATTGTCAGCAACAAATCTGATAACTGCCCAACCATTAACAGGTACAGCAACAGTGTTCCTCATAGGTGGATCAACGAGGTTAAATTTTGAAGCATCTTTGTTAGGGTCAAAATTTCCAAATCCCTCAGCAACAATATAGAAATCATATCCATGAAGATGAATAGGGTGATTCTCAGGAGTAACAATACTAGTATCTTGCAAAACAACCTGAACCCTTGATCCAAATCTCAACTTAGTAACTTTAGTCCCTTGAATCGGTTGCCACAACGACCGACTCACATTACCGGTGTAATCAAATTTCACGGGAGGTTTCGTGGGAAAATCTGTTGTAAAAACACCTTGTACACCAAGTTTATGAGCCTGCAGGATTGAAAAATTGCTAGGAAGTACAAAAGACACATTGTTCATGCTAGAAGTGAACCGCGTCCCGTTCGGTCCTTGACATTGATTTGCATTGAAATTTGATGGACAATTGTTGAGTCCTAATCCAATAGTGAAGAAAAGATCTTCATCAATTTCATTAGGAACTTCAACATTCCTTAAACTTCTAAAGCTTTTACTAAATGATGTAACTGTGTTTGTGTCATTGTAAGCAGGTAATGTAGGCATGATTGGTTTGATATTTACACTCCCCTTTGCAGGACAAGGTGATGATTTGTATTCAAGAATGGCAGTGGTTGTTGTGTTATCGAACGCAGCATTTTGAGCCGATTGGTAAGCGCGTCCGGCGATGTAGTATCTTGATGGTGGTTGGTCACCTTGGATGATTACATCAGTGGTTTGGCCAGGTCCTAACATGAGGACATTGGTTGTGAATGGTTTGACATAGGAAGCATCAGCACCTACTACTGTTAGTTTGTGATTTGCAATTGTGAAGAAAAGAGGTTGATTTAGTGCAGCATTGATTACTCTTATGAGGTTTGTTTCTCCTGAATCAATTGGAACAATTGTTGTGCCTGCATTGCCAATGATCATATGTCAAATAATGGAAAAAAGTTTAGTCATGGTCATATATCATGAAGATTTTAATTTATAAGCAATAATAACACATTCAATCACATTTCACTATATAGATATTAGTATGTGTAATCCATGTCCTCGTGATCTTAGCTGAATTGGTAGGGATAAAGCATAATACATGCAAGGTCACTTCGGCCATCACAAAAAAAAAGTATGTGCAATTCAGGAAATAAAATATTTGACTATAGCATATTTCGAATATATATTTTATAAAAAATCTTATATGTGACATGTTGATAATGAGTTCACTAAAAAAACTACTCAAAATTCAAAAAGAAGAGAAAATAATCAAACCTTTGCTAGAGCACTTGTAAAGATCACCAGGTTGACCATTAATAGTGTATGCATCAGATATATTTGGAGCTGCTCCTGTTTGTGTGGCTTGTCTCACAACATCAATAGGGTTTGCATCCCACCATTCCCCTAATTAACAATAATCATCATCATTATTTTCACCGCTAAACTATCTCCATCATGAACATAATCTTTGTCTAAAAAGAAAAGGACAGACATATCTCATAATTTCATTTTCTTTATGATTTCATATCAATCACATCATTAATCACCAAATTGAAAAAAAAATCTAAGTCGCACATTTAATAAAGATAAGAATTAAAATAAGTTTGTAAAGAGTGACACTCTTCACTTTACAAATCGATGTTATACGTATCAGTTATATCAGATATAAAAATGTTAGATGTCAAATAAAATCATCATTACCTAGAAGAATGGGTGTTTCACGCTTTGGCTTAGTGAAAGGATAAGCATCTCCTTCCTTTGGGTGAATGATTAGAGCTCCATAAACTGTGGCTCTAAGCCATGAACTATGAGCATGCCACCAAAGTGTACCTTCTTGTCCATTAATGGTGAATCTATAGGTGTAACTTTCTCCGGGACGAATAGGACATTGAGTCACAAATTCTGGCCCATCAGCCCACCCTGTTCTGATTTGTCTAACCCCATGCCTAAACAAACACAAGATTCAAAATGCAATAAAATTAAGCCATCAATTATTTGCTTATATGTGATCCTTTATAGCATGCATGCAAAACATACCATAAAGATCTTAAATTGTGGATGTAAATAATCTTGACTTTTTTTGAAAAAATATGCAGCTCAAATTGCATACCCTACTACACAAATACTATCAAGGAAGGTGTAAGAAAACAAAAACGGAAATTTCAAGAATCAAGAGCAAAAAAGGAATGTCACACTACATGGTCAATCAAATTTCGTTTGTCTCTATTCATGTGTAATTAATCATTGATATATATTAAAAACTTATCTTCACTCATTCATTCACAATCATCATGAATAATATATTGTCCTATATGCTAATGGCAATATAATTAAAATGAGCTTGCAATCAATTCTTAGTACAAGTGTGAAGAAAAATATGAAAAGTGTTTGCTTGTGGGTAAAGTGATCTAGTACTATTTTTTATTTATTTTTAAATAAGCAAAGTAAGCTACTAAGTTCTAGCTAGCTTGATATTTTACCAATGAATGGTGACATTGTAACGAGCTTTGTTAATGACTTTGACAACCAAAGTATCTCCATTATTAATTTCCAAAGTTGGACCAGGAAATTGTCCATTTACAGTGATGCTCATTTGTGTGTTGCACAGCCTCTTCACTGGAGTTGCTTGTACCTTTCACATTAATAAACATGCCAATTAATTATAATTAATCTCCCAAAGGTTAAATTAACCACTAAAAATAAAAAGGGCTTTAAAAAAAATAAAAAAAACTTACGACAAACTCGTGCTCATGAACTTTGGCACTAGCTAAAGAAGCCAAGAGAAGAAAAATTGCTAAGAAGAAGGTGTTGAAAGCTTCCATTGTTTAGAGTAGTAAACAATACAATCAAAACAATGTGTGTGAATGAAGGTTAAGTTTCAAATTGCAATGGAAGTAAGAGTGGGAGAGAATGGTTTTTATAGTGAAGATTAGAGTCTTTAAGGTTGGCGGATTTGGTAGTAATACGGCTATAAGTTGTATTTTCATCAAGAAACTTAGTTCAACCCTATAAAAGTTGTTGCACCAGATAGTTAATTATTTTCATCAACGTTTGCTTCTATCTCAAGTCTTTGTTTAGCTAGAGGTTGAATTTTCAAAAAAGGGTGATTATTTTGAGACTTTGTCAAGGGAATATGACTTTGTTTTAATTTACCTTTTCTCATCTCCTTTTCCATGACATTTGAAAATTAATAGGTACTAGAATTAAAAGCAAAAGATAAAGGTTTTTATCTTTGTGGAGATATTTACATATTTAGAATTTAATAACTATATGCTAAACAAGTTTTACAATTAAGTTCAAATATGTTTTTACTTTTTGATTGTAACCGTTGTGCTGTAATTTTATTATTGGCACATCTTGTAATTTAAATAGGTTTGTTGATATATTTTTTGGCTTATTCAACAAAAATAAAATTTATTAATAAAAATAGTGAAAATTTGAAAATTGAAAAAACATGTTTCTTCATGGTAATTGTGTTTGTGTGGGCATACGAAGAAATAATATGCTTATTTACATAGCTAATGTTTAATAAACTCAAATATTTAATTCGAAAGCAAAAAGAGTGCAAACTAATTTTGCGTTACTCCAATTAGACTTTTTATTTGGTTCGGTGGTTGTAGAAAATAAAGTGCTTAAAAAGAATGGTAATGGTTTGATGAAAAAGTAAGACCAATAAAAAATAAGTGTGCTATTATAAAACAAAGAACATGTTACAAAAAAAAATAGTTATAGAAAAAACAGAGAGCCTTTCATTAAACTAATAATTAAACAAACAAATCCCTTCCTTTTTCACCAATAAAATTATCACTTCTTAAACATGACAATGATCTATATACTTATTAACTTCAGCCGTTAAAGAGTTGAAACATTGAAAAAGTTTAAAAAAGAGATCTAGGGTTCGATCACAACTGCTAATATTTTCCACTTCCCTTTAACAATATACCAACAACTAACATTTGTCTATAGAGAAAATACTTCCTGATAAAAAAAAATCTATATAGTTAACCAAGTTTAAGGTTTGAGTGTTTTTCTTAAGGGATGTATATATTAGCCTTATTTTCTTTTAGGATACCCTCCCCCCTGTTTTATTATTATATAAAAATATGAAAAAGTGTAGCCAATTAATAAAATATTGTCAAGCATTTGGTGCTTAGCAAATAAATTAGTGTTGAATTGAAGTGATTTGATTGGGTCCAACAAGAATTTAGTTAGAGATACTTATGAAAAATGTGACATAGAGTATTAAATTAGGTGGCCTGTCTCCACACATTTCAAACATGGATGATCAACAGCAAACAATAACACCCAGAAAGACCAGTTATTCTCATAGATACGTAATTTGACAGTTTGACAAATATAAGGATATCTACCTAGGCAACATATATAATATTCAACTAAAAATGTCACAGCTGACGATTTTTCCTGCCATATCTTTGTTTTGTTTTTTAAGGAAGTTTTTATTGAATCCTTTGAGGTTTCTATAAACGATACTAATATCACTCTAGTTTTCAAAATGCATTTATCTCCTCGTACTAATTAAAATAACCACCATGCTTAAACATTTTTTTCGTCATACTTAGGATTTTTATCCTTTATTTAGAAAGAAAGACATTAGTCTTCATGAACTTAGTTCAGTTGGTAAGAAGACAATGCATAATATATTTGAGGTACGGGGTTCGAACCCTAGCCACCACAAAAAAAAAGACATTAGAATGCACACATCGGTTGTACTACTAGAAAGTAGAAACATAACCATACATTTTAAATCGCATCATATAGCGAACGTGAGACATAAGTGTGGCGAAAGAATGTCTAACACAATTTTTCTAATGAGTATATGCGAGATGAATATTTTTTAAAACCTAGAGGAACTACAAGTGTCATCTAAAGACATCTTAACGGGACTGATCAATGCAATTTTCCCTTTTTTTTTTACAAGAGTATCCAATGTGTACATTTTTTTCCCTTCACATGAAATGACAAGCAATTCAATATCCATGCAAAGTTATTAGTTGTACTACTTTTCATTTCTTTAGCTCTTATGAAATTTAAAATACATGATGAAAAAAAAAATTAGAAATCGATCGCAAGTACATGTGGTGCTAGAGCTAACAAAAGATGTATTTGACTTTCATTGATGATTATATAATATAGCTTTATATATACTAATCAATTTAGCTCCTCTCTAAACCCTTGTGATGATGAGGATCTTCTATATATCGACATTGGAAAAGACATAGAAACAAACTCTTGGACAAGTCTATTTTAGTATCCAATGTAATATGAATGAGTACAATTTGTCTATAATCTTAAATCACAAGGAACATGAAATGTGTTGCTTTACTACCTTTATTGGAAGGTCTTTTTCTAATACTAGTACAATAAATTAATGATTTTTTGCTCTTAAGAAAATCTAGCTAGCCAAGTATATCCAAAAAAACTATATTGTTTTGTCACAAAACCGTTAGATTTTAGATATTGAGAATAAAACCGTGTCAAAAATGAAGGTGAGTGTGACAAATATCAACACAAGATAGAGACATACAAAGGTTGTTAATGACTTAATGACTTTATCATCATATTCTTAAGAATGAAAAATACTTCAAAAGTCTTCATATAAAAAAAGTGAGAAAGTTGAAAATTGACATAAGAACAGAAAAAGAAACTCAATTCCTTGTCAAATTTTGCTGGTGCTTGGTCTTTCTATTAAGAACTTTTCATTTTAATTTTCTGGTATAGTAATTATTTCTAATCTTTTGGTTTGTTATAGTCTTGGCTTTTTTGATTTCTTGGGTTTTCATTGTCATGGTTAGTTAAAAGTGGGTGCGAACTTTGGCAATTTTAAATCCACCGTCAACGTTTTGTCAAACCAATATAATTAGAGTGATCCAATCCAATTAAACTACTAATCCAACGATTTTTTATGTTGAATTTATTGCTAATGTTGAAATGGGTCTATCTTAAATACCACGTTCAAATGATTTCGTATAAAGTTCACATGTTACACTCAATTGCTCATCAAAATTGTTATGATGCCATATGCTCCTTCCTTTCCCTATCTACAAATATTAAAATTACTTAAATTAAATGGTTCATGATCAATAAGTAAAACACTTCAAATTCTCAACATACTTTATGTTATGAAACATGACATCCATGGAAGGAAGAAGAGAAAAGTAACAAACTCTTTATATTGATGAAAATAGAATATCACAAATGAGTGAAAAGTATCCCATTAATAGGTGGTTACAAGTTATTTATACTAATGTCTACTAAGACTAATATGAAACTAATCTATATCTCCAATACTTTAAGCATATTTTTCAATTGTGTTTTTTAAAGTGTTTCTTTTTTAATTCGTAGAAGTTAAGTATTTTTTATAATTTTTTTTGAATAGAAATGCTAGTTGTCTCTTATTTTTTGCTCACGATAGCATCACGATATGAGAAATTAAATGCAGTAATGACCCCCCCCTTTTTTTCCACCCATGTTTTCCTCGAAATTGCTAGATCTAACTCTTGCTATTTGTTCGTGATCTCTTCATGTGGATTTTGTTCACTATGTATAACAATTCTCTTTTTTGAAAATATAGATAAAACTTGTGGTTATCAACTGAATGAATACATCCACGGATATAGGGTAGAGGCGAGGTGAATTTATTTATATGTAAATTCTAGCACATTTTTTTTTCCAAGTTGACACATCACATTATGTGTATTTAGGTGGATTCTAAAAGAGAGCTTGAATAAACTTGATTTTGTAAAATTAATTTCTTTATATTTGAATTTCAAGATTGGTTTATTCTTTCAAAAAAAAAAAAAGTGAATTGGTTTATGTTTAAATGCTTTTACTTTAAAATCAAGTTTGATATAATATTTTCCTTCAAAAAAGATTGATATAATACTTATAATGAATTTTTAAACCTTATGCTATGTCTATGGCAATGAAGAATTGGAGGGTGATGAGAGAAGGGAACAGAAGGGAGTCATCATACACATTGTCAAATATCATGCCTATGGAAGACAACATTATTTTATTAAAAATTCTAAAGGATTTTAAAAGACTTTTTAATTATGAAAAAATCTTGTGGTATTCAATCAAGACTATTTGCAATTTAAAAAAAGTCTTGTGGTATTCAATCAAGACTCTTTGTCATTTTAAAAAAGTTTTCATCACTTGAAAAAAGTCTCATGGTATTCAAAATCATTCAAATTTCGATGGATTGTTCGATAAATTGGATTTTGATGGATTTTGTAGGATTTTCTAGTGAAATTGTAACAAGAAAAAGTCTTTCATGAAGACATGAGATTTCTTGGGATTGTTTTTATCTTAAAAGTTTACTGTCTCTTTTTATCCCCTCTCTCTCTCTCCTCCTCCTCCTCTCTCTCCCTTGTCTCTTCGTCTCTCTCTCTCACTCACTCTCTCCTCTCTTCCCCCTCTCTCTATCTCTAAAAAAATAAAATAAAAAATAAGAGTCTGCATTGAGAATATTATGATAGAGAGTGTATTGTAATCATTTTTTTTCAATGAGTCCTTAAAATTCATAAAATCTTTTGAAATCTTATAAATCCATAAAATCTTTTAAAATCTTATAATGTAAATCCATTGAAATCCAAATTGAAAATCCTGATAGTCTTTTAAAATCATGAAAGTCATCAAAATCCTACAAAATCTTTTAAAATCTTTGAGACTTTTTTAAACAAAAATTATCCTTTAAAATCCTAATCCAATACACCCCCTAAATTAGAATGCACATTTACGATAGATCAACAACACTACCTTTTCTATGAACCCTAGACACATTGAAATGGAACAACGATCTTCTGATCGCTTACACTAGCAATTCTTTTCTCCTGCACAATGGCAAATGTTTCAAGTCTCTTGTCTCAACTTTTTCTCATTTTTAATAGGGTTAATTAAGTTTTTAGTCCCTATAAATATACACAGTTTTGTTTTTAGTCCCTACAAAATAAAATCATACTTTTTAGTCCCTATAAAATTTTCCATCAGCACTTTTAGTCCCTGTAAAAAATTTTCAGCAACAGTTTTCGTCCCTAAAAGACTTAAGGAAAATGTCACAAGGACCAAAAAATGTGATTTTATTTTATAGGGATTAAAAACAAAACTGTGAATATTTATAAGGATTAAAAACTTAATTAACTCTTTTTAATATAACACATGATTGGTGAGCAAAACTTTTAATTGTGGAGAAAGGATAATCCAACATATCTATCCGGCTGTAGTAGTACTATAACTTGTAACATTAATCCAACTCGGAATAGTCGAATCCGGTCAGCATTCTCCAAATCCTCAAAACAATGCCACCAATTTTGTCTTTAACTAAAATTTCATTACTTTGGCTTCCACGTCAAACAAGCTTCGTAACTTACAACTCCTGAACGTGACACATAGACTCAAAAACGCGCTTCTCAGCTTATTATGTGTCACCCATGTGATTATTATCCAAACAACTTTCCCGTTTCCGAGTTAACTCAACAAAAATTCTAACTCACTCCGAGTTTCATCTTCTTCTTCACCATGAATAATCCATAATCCAAAACCTCTTAGAATCGATTCTCGAAACTAAAATGATGAACCAAGATCACGTTCTTCGCGCTTCCCAAGACGATGAAATGGAGTCATTAGTCCTCCACGACGACACCGACAACGTCGCCGATAGCTCCTCCGGCAACGTTCAACAACCGCCTCAAAGTCCTAAATCACCGTTCAATTCATTCCTCGATCCTCCTTCTTACGCGGAAGCAATCTTCACTTCATTCGATTCCAACGGTCACGATCAAACCCTAGAAAACTCGACTCGAACCGGATCCGGATCGGGAACCGAATCCGATTCGATTCAGATTTCCGTTTCTGATCCTCAAGAGGAGCAAGAGGTAACGAACTCGCTTGTTCCAGGTGGAAGTAGTTATCATACGTATCTGATCACGACGAGGACTGGAAAATCAGAGTTTGGTGTAAGGAGGAGGTTTCGGGAGGTTGTTACGTTGTCGGAACGGTTATCGGAGGTTTATCGTGGTTATGTGATTCCGGTGAGGCCGGAGAAAAGTTCGGTAGAGAGGAAGGTAATGTTAGAATTAGTTTATCTTATTTGCAAATTTGTCAGTGTATGTTTGATTCTGCGATGACACGAATTGATTTTGTGTTAATTGATTATGTAAAATTGAGTCTAACTTAAAGTTAGTTGAAGTTCAAGTGATTCGTGTTTGGATACATTCATGTAGAAGTAAGTTGAAATCTAAATTTATGTGTAAAAATCAATTCTAGAATAAAAAAAGGTAAATCCTAGCTTCGAGTAGAATCAATTATCAATTTTGGCCCCTCTAGAAATGGAACCAAACATACACTTGGATTAGTTGCAAGTTAGTTAGATTAGTTTCTAGTTGGTTGTAATAAAGTGCATCCCACATTAATTGTAATTAACAATTTTTTTTTAACAAATTTTACTTCCACTTTTCTCTCTTCCGTGCTTAATATCAATATTTTGCATATTCTATCAGGTGATGCAGAAGGAGGAGTTTGTGGAGCAAAGGAGATTAGCTTTGGAGAAGTATCTGAGGAAATTAGGGTTGCATCCTGTGATTGGGAAGAGTGAGGAGTTGAGGGTGTTTTTGCAGGTTCAAGGGAAGTTGCCGTTGATGAGGACGACGGATGTGGCGTCAAGGATGCTTGATGGGGCGGTGAGGCTGCCTCGGCAGCTGTTTGGGGCGGAGAGTGGGGTTGTTGATTTGAATGATGTGGCTCAGCCGGCGAAGAGTGGAAGGGATTTGCTTAGGATTTTCAAGGAGTTGAAACAATCTGTTAGTAATGATTGGGGGGGTGCTAAGCCATTGGTTGTTGAAGAAGATAAGGAGTTTATGGAGAAGAAGGATAAGTTGATGGAGTTTGAACAACAACTTAGCAATGTTTCTCAGCAGGTAGTGATAATGTGATATCTGATTAGTTTCTCTGATATCTGATTTTGTTTACGAAAAGGAACATGATGTTAGTAAAATGTAGATTCATTGTGGATATATTCTAGATATCCCTTGTGTCCTCTTAGTGCATGTTAGGAAGTTCATTGAAGACATCTCAAGCATGATGCATTAAATTCAAAGTAGGTTTGAAGTTAGGGTTTTAGAAAAAGGTTCATAACCACAATATGGGTTTGATATCTCAGTGACCGCAATGTGATGTTAGTTAAAAGTAGGACTCATTGTGGATATATTCTAGATATCCCTTGTGTCCTCTTAGTGTGGGTTTGGAAATTCATTTAAGATATCTCAAACATAATGCGTTAGCTCCAAAGTTAATTTGAGGTTAGGATTTCCAAAAAAGAATTGCGTTTGCATGGTTTTTATTAATATCTCCGCGACTGCAATGTGACCATACTTGGGTCATATCTGAATTTTAACGCGACTCTCTTCAATACCAATGATCATTTAAAATCTTGTTTGTGGTGTAATCAAGTATTAGGTCGCAGCATTTCCAACTTTTTCTCCAAGTCTTTCGTCTAGCTGAGTTTCTTTACTAAACATGATATAATAGTCGGTTGATTGAAAAACATAATTGTTCTAGTGTCATTGTGTTTTATGGACTATTATTTAATTTTAAACTATTCTCCTTTGAAGAATTGCATTACCATTTTTTGTCACGTGGAATTGAATGAATTATTTTGGAATGGTGTTGATATTTTACTTCTTTGATTGCTAGGGTTGATTTTGTTTGTTCATCGGCATTTACTTGTTGCAGGCTGAATCCCTTGTCAAGTTTCAGCAAGACATGGGTGAAACAATGGGTGAGCTAGGGTTGGCTTTTGTGAAACTTACTAAATTTGAGACAGAAGAAGCTGAATTCGAATCTCAGAGAGTAAGGGCTGCTGACATGAAAAATGTAGCAACTGCAGCTGTCAAAGCAAGCAGGTTATATAGAGAGCTGAATACACAAACAATCAAACATCTGGTTAGTGCAGATTCTAATTACTTATCATTATGATAGAATTTTTTTCCAATTATATAATTGTATGATGAAAACTATGTGTTAACCTCCAAGTATAATCTTTAGCTGTCTTTTTCTGTTGTTGATGAGTAATATTTTATGTGTGTTGCAGGATAAACTACACGAATACCTCGGGACAATGCTTGCCATCAACAATGCTTTTGCTGACCGATCAAGTGCATTGTTGACAGTTCAAACACTTTCATCAGAACTAGCTTCTTTACATTCACGGATTGAGAAGCTCGAAGTTGCTTCATCCAGAATATTTGGTGGAGACAAGTCTAGGATGCGGAAAATTGAAGAATTGAAAGAAGCCGTTAGAGTAACTGAGAGTGCTAAAATTTGTGCAGATAGAGAGTATGAACGAATCAAGGTAACATAAAAATACATTTTTTGTATTCGGGTTCACGTCTCCCTTAGCATCTGTAACTTCGATTTCACTGTATTCCTGTAAATTTGTGCTTCCCCTTCAGCATACATATCAACATATTTTTGCTTTTAGAGCTGGCTTTCTGTTTTTTCTTTGCCATATATATATTCATGTATGTGTCTATATTTGCCATTATTATGAAGATTATTGTCTTTGTTAGCTTTCATTTCACAAGTACAGTTAAATTTCTAAATCAGTGACCAGATCTACCACTATTTGATAATTTGACACACTAGAACTCGATGACTTCAGCTTGTAATGTTGACTAAACTTCAATAACCTGCATAACCTTATGGATAAGTAACAGTGCCATCTAATTAGATTATCAAAGAAATATTAGTGTCATCCAAACACCCTGGTATAAATTTAACTGGTAGTGATTATGTTTTCACATGATTTTCTTCCTCTCTATAATGCAGTGCAATTGTCTTTATAGATAAGTTTCATGGTGAAAGACAAAAAGAACTACAATATTGTCAAAACCATATTTTGATGCATTTGTAAAAGTTTTGTTGTGCGCTGCATTGAAACTTAACTTCTAAATCTGCTGGCATCCTATATGTAAAATCCAATGTTTTAAAAAACCAGAATGTAATAGCTGATTTGGTCACATATGTAAACTTGACTTCTAATTGAATTTTATTTCCATACTTTGATGCATTTATAAATGTTCCATTGGGAGCTTCATTGGACGCGTTTATCAAAATCATCAAATAGTGGTAGATCTGGTCACTGATTTAGAAATTTAAATTCTAAATCTATTTCCATCTCAATATGCGAAATCCAATGTTTTATTGATCATTGAATTAGTAGAGAACTAGTCTACAATTCACTAATCCAATCAGGGTTGATGGTGCAAGCATACAATATAAGTTGGTGAGTGGAATATCCAACCAAGTAGATAACAAGTATAAAAGCCGAGGATAACTATCGTGTTGCTTAGTGCTTAAAATATCAACACAAGATAGTTAGTGATAGTATAAACCATATAAACCATACATGAGATAGTGAGTGGAGTATCCAAGGTATAACTTAACATGGATAAAAGTGAACAGAGAAAGCCATCTGACCATCTCATATCCATGGCTGCAAAATCTTGAGTTAACTCAGAATCGCAAGAGTTTATCACTCTAGGCATCAAAATTGAGTTCACTCACATAAAATAATTTTTCTCTAAACTCTAGTAGACTCCTATAGACTTGAATAGAATGCGAGTTTGGGGACGGTTAAATGAGTCTTTAACTTGATTGATTATTTTCTACTAGATATGCCTAAAATGATTAGGCTTTGTAGCACTTAACTGCATAGATGCATCTAACATTCCCCTTTTTATCCATCTATAAAGGCAGCGAACGATGTTTCTTTTGAGTTTCAATCCCATAGCTCCCAACAAAATGAAGTCTCAAACTATAGAAAACACAGACATAACCATGGTTGCAAGTCTGGAAAGAGTCTGCAAAGAACCCAATATACCATCCAGCTGATGAATCAAATGGCAATGAGGGGAACCCAATCCACCACATTTCACCCTTTGGCCTCTAGTAATTTTAATTTTGAACCTTGTGATTTTGTCTATCAGTTTGAACTTGTTATGCTCTTTTTGTATTCTGTCCTTTGAACCTATCTTATGATTTATGAAAGCTTCTATCAACTTCAAATTGTGATGCTAGGTTGGCCCAGGGTGGTGTACTTCTCTTTATTTTGTCTGTTATTCAATCTCATGCCATTTAAAATCTATATTTCTATTAAAAAAAAGAAAAAATAGTTTTAAGGAACCAATGCACTGAAGTCCTTTTTGAAATAATATGTCAATAATATCAAGTGTAAATGTGGAAACTTTGCAGGAAAATAATAGGAGTGAGCTTGAAAGAATTGACAAGGAAAGGCAAAGTGACTTTCAAAACATGCTGCGAGGGTTTGTTGTCAATCAGGTAACCCTCGTTTATCTTCTCTTTTCTTCAGGCTGTTATGTTACTTGGCTATTTCTAGTTCTGATCTGAACAGTAATATACTCTACATCACGTGTTTTACAGGCAGGCTATGCAGAGAAGATGGCTGCTGTGTGGGAAAAGCTTGCGGAAGAAACATCTAGGTACTCAAGTGACAGCAGCTAGAATGTACTTGGCTGTAAATTTTTGTTTTATCCTTTTTATGATACTCTAGATTTTTATCTCATTAGGTCTAAAGCTTATGTAGTATAAAAATACTTTGGGCATTCGGCGGACATAGTTTTAACTAACCAGAGTTGTACATGATATATTATTGTCTGATGACATTCAATATTTCATTGTTGAAAATTATCAAAGATCTCAACCTGGAAATGTCTTGTAATTGTTGTCCTGTAATCTTTGTAGATAGTTTCCATCACAGCAAGCCACTCTTTTTTTTTTTTTTTTTTTTTTTTTTTTTTTTTTTTTTTTTCATATTAGTTATTAGCTGTATTAATTGGAGGAATTTCAATTGTTTTTGCTGTAATAAACCGATGAGGCGGCTTTTCATAGTAATATTGAAGTTTCCAGATTTGATGCTAATCCTATTAGGAATAATACTGGTTCATTTATGGTTGTTTTTTGTGGTATCACCCCTTGGTGATTGTTCGCTAGTGGGGAGGACTTTGGGATTATAGTTTGTTCTGGCAGGCTTAGTATCAAGACTTCCAAAATGTCGTGTTTGATGTCGAATCGAGGATCGTAGCAGATGCCACTGTTTCCCAAAAGCACTCTATTTCTGAGTTTGGCTTAATGATTCAAAACTATAGGACATATTATACGCAATTCTGTAAATTTGTCAGTATGCTTTACCTGAAAATAAGGTAATGTAGTAGTTGCTATTCTGGTAGTTTGGTTGCTCAAACCCAAAAGGGCACTTTTCATCAATTTGTTTTCTTGCCGGTGTTTTTCTCAATACACTCTCTTTAAGTGATTAAAATTCATATGGGATCCACCAAATTTATATGGGATCCACATGATTCGGTGAGACCCATGTGAATTTTAACCAATCAAAGAAAGTGTATTGAAAAGTGTGTTAAAATGTGTGTTGTGTTGCTATCATTCTTCTTATTGATATTCAACGAGTCTCCTTTTTCGGTCAAAAAGTAGTCACGGTTTCGACCTCATTTACTTTAGATGTAATAGAGGATGTGAAAAAATAATTGCATTTCATGGTTTTCGGATGTGAAGAAATAGAATTTAATAAATTCTGCATGGAAACATTAAAATAAAAGTGGGGAGGAGAGGAAGTTGAACAAATAGTTTCCATTATGAAATGCTGAATTGTGAAAAGAGGAAACACTCGCTGAATTAAAACAAAACGTAATTAATTATTTATAAGAATGAAGGAATGACAAAATACTATCCTAACGATTATCCAAACTAAGGAGAAACAAATAATTGCAAAAGGTGTGACACATGATCCACAATTTATTCCCTCGTGGAAGGAATAGCTCCTTCATCACTAGAAATGGCTGATAATATCTGTGGTTACCATTTGCTGATGAATTTCTCATCAAGTCAACATCAAAAACCTCATCTGTCCATTCCTCTTTAACAATAGAGGCATCCCATTGAAGCAAGTCCACACCATTCATTGCCTTACCAGGTGGCTTCCTTGTTAGGATTTCTAACAAGACTACACCAAGACTGTATACCTCAGTTTATGTGTTTGCTTTCTTAAGTTTCGATAGCTCCGTTGCTCGGTACTCTAATGCTCCGGCAGTAGCAAGTACAATAGAGTTAGCAGCAGTTGTCATCAACCTTGATAGACCAAAATGCTTGAAGTAAGGTTCCCATGTATACTGTTCTCATGTGAATGTAGGTAAATTAAGCCACGGGCCATGCCCTGTGCTATGTTCATCCTTGTTGGCCAATCAAATCTCATTTCAGGTCCACGAGCTTTTACATTAGACATACCATGTAGGAAAGAAGCAAGACTTCCTTTAGGCATGAAATAAAAAACCTGAAGCTTTTCTCCTTTAGCTCCCAAGTTATAGGTTCTAAGTGCCAAAAGATTAGGGTGTCTAACTCTCCCTAGAACACCAACTTCATATTCAACCCCGCTGATTCTTAGTTATCTTTTCCCTCAATCGTTTCAATGCAGCTTGACTATCATCCTATAATCTTGCCTTATACACTGTTCCATAGGTGCCGGCCTTTCCCATTATCTCGACCGTTGTACAAGAAATCGTCTGCTGTAAAGCCAATGGTGCACCTTGTACTTTAGAAGGAGCTGGAGACGGGCATGGAGTTAAAGGACTATAATCACAAAGTTGAATACTATTGAGAAACAAATTAAGACTATGCAGGTTGTCAATGAAAAGCAGAATATCTCTATTGGGATTATTCAACGACAAATCGAGCTGTCTATGCATTGAAATGTTTCCAATACTTTGACGAATGTGACCATTAAATTGGTTATGACTAGAGAAATGTGACCATTAAATTGGTTAATACATTGAAATGTTTTCATATATTTTACACATTTGGTTTATATCAATATAACGTCAACCAATATTGTTAAAAAATTATGTCATTCGAGTTTAACACATTTCGAACAGTACTAACTGAAATGTTTTAAGTCCATATTCTACAAACAGTTCCACCACACAAACTTTTGAGACCCAAAATAATAAAAAAATCTTAATAACTAGTTAAGATAAATAAAAATTCTTAATTACTAGTTAAAATTACTTAAAATAAAACTCAGAGTGTGTTTGAATGAGGTAATTGAGAAATTTTAAAGAATTTAGAATTCTAAACAATTCAAATGATTCAATTAAATTGTCTACATTTTTAAATATTCTTGTATTTTTGGATGAAGCAATAAAAAATTTCATTGTCATTATTTCTTGGCACCTTTTATAAATTGTAATTTTTTGGGCCAAATTTGAAATTAAATTAGTTTTTTTTTTGGGGAAAAATCTTGTTAATTAGTTAAAATTACTTGAAATAAAAACTTAAATGAATATTCTGTGTTTTTCGTGTGTCAATAACCATATGAAAACACAGACGTAAATCCAACTGTCTAGTAAATGCTACGATGACTAGGACAAAATTATTTTACATAGGACAAGTATGAACCAGTCCTACAGGGCATAAATTTGATTTTATTTTTGGAGAGGAGGAGCCTTAAAATTTTAATGCCCAAAATAATAAATAAAAATATCAATAACTATTTAAAATTACATAAAGAAAAAATTGATATGCATCTTCTTCCTTTTGTTTTGCATGTGACAACCATACAAAAAAAAAGAAAAATGACACACAGCAATTTTATCCTTAGATAATTGCGTAAATCGTTGGCTCCATGGCAAACACAAGATATTTATTTATAGCCAAATTGCCTCTCCATAATTCGTAAACTTCCGATGTGGGATTCAATTTTTGTGACCATCCTTAATTGTGAGCATCTTTCAATGAAGTTCATGAGTAATGAACTACCATTGCTTCCTCCATTCTTACTTATATTCATCTCAGCCATGTTGTCCATAATGGTGTACACATGACATGCATGGTCCGAGGAAAACTTATCTTATATTCCCTTTGTCCTAGTTTAACTGAGTTAGTTGACCATTTCACACATATTAAGAAAAATGAATAAATGAAAGAGAGAGAAAATAGTTTTTGTTGTGAATTCGTTGAAAATCACACTAATAATAAACTTGATGTGTGCAGCAAGTGATAGTCAAACAACCAAAACAAAGTGTATGAAAGTTATAATCACAAACAAAAGTAGAAAACAACGAGAGAAAAGAAAGAGAGAACACACGAAATTTGTTTACTCAGTTCGATCCAAATTGACCTAGTCTGGGGGGAGAGTAGCCATTCGTTTCACTATAATGATGAACAACTTTACAAAAGAGATATCAATGAGTTACAAGAATAAGTCTCCCGCCTAATTCTACCAAAAGTCTCAATCTCTTCCCGTGACCAAGAGACTCAATCCTAATAGTGTTTTCCAAGGTGAATCAACCCAACCCTAGTGTTTGTTGCCAAGAGCAAACTCTATACAAACCCTAGTTTGATTTCTAAATCCTTGTTTCAACCCCTCTATCTCAAGGTTTACACTGATACAAAGTCTATATTTATAGTAAAAGTATCCCTCATAAAATTGGAACAAATCTGGCCTAAAAATACGTTTTCCTTTTTTCCTACTGCGCGAATTCGGGCGCCGAATTGCACCCTTCGGGCCCCGAAAAAAGCCGCAAAGAAAAGCTGAAATAACCAATAAAAATCGGCCATCGATAAGTCCAGTTCGGGTCCCGATTTTGCACTTCCAGAAATCCAACTTTGAGTCACTTCTACAACAGTTTTGAGTGCATTTGTCAAATATTGATGCATTCTTCTTTATAATAAATGTAAAGTAGAATATATTGGTCCCCGTGAGCTTGACTCAGTTGGTAGGGACATTGCATAATTTATGTAGGGGCCGGAGTTCGAACCCCGGACACCCCATTTCTCCAGATTTAATTGTGTGAGCTCTAGCCACTAGGCTACTAGACAAAAAAAAGAGTAGAATATATTGAATTGGGAGGGACGAAAGTTGTATTAATTAGAGTTATAATTGGAAAAAAGTAATTAATGTTGTATTGAAGAGTGAAATAGATCAATATTTTTGAAACAATATTTTTTTACAAATGAATCAGTTATTATGGGACGAAAGGAGTATATATGTAGCGTTTTATTCTACATATCAAATGGTGAGATGAGAATGAGACCGGATTATATAAAGTTCATTAATTTTTTAACATTTGAACTAAAAACACAACTTAATTTTTAGAGGTAAGCAAAGATAAATATGAGAAAAGATCGAAACCATTTATATTTTTATTTGTTAATTCAAAGTCATGACATGAATTTTAAAAATTCTGTTTTTCTTTGTGATGGATGATGCAAGGGAATATTGTTGCTTGAAGGTTGTGATTTTGAAGCCTCATGTGAGATGCATTTACTACTCTCAACTAAGTGAGTTAGTTAAATTAATATATACCTCTTCATTATTAAATAAGTTCCTCTGGACAATAAGATTGGCCGGTGAAGATGTAATAGAGGCATATATCAATGTTAACTTTAGCAATTGATACATTTGATAAAAAAAGATTAACAAATCTTGAAACAGTGATGTGAGTAAACCTTTTTTTCATAATTTGTTCATGCATGTTTTGGTTACATGGTCAATAGGTAGAAGGTTGTCATGGAACAGAAGTATTGCGACATGTTTTGCCTTGGATTTATACATTTTGTTTCGTTTCAATTGCCTTTGTGTTACCAGCTAATATTTGTTTACTCAATTTTTAGGATAATTTCTCAATCCGTTCCCAAAAAACGGCAGTCTTACGAGAATCATTATTTCGGTAATATTTGTTGTGACAACTTTTTATTTATCTAAATATATTCTAATGACTTGAGTCATTTTCTTTTTTGTACTTGCATATGGAGAAATGAAGTTGATTTTCAAGCTATTAATGACGATACTATCTTGCTAAGTTTTTTGTGAGCACAATGTGTAATACTTTGTAATTTTCTTTCTCATTTACATACAATTTTGATGGATGTAATATTTGTCATTTGTAACTCTTTGAATAATATTTTTTTACCTAGTCCGTCTTATAATTAATATTAACTTAAACTATAACAATTTGTTCAAAAAAAACTTAAACTATAATAACATTATATTTTAGGATATTGTTTTCGGACATTGCTGACGTAGATACTCCCTCCAATAACTTTGCAACCCTCGAAAAAAGAAAAGAAAAAGAAATTTATACGTCCATCAACAAAACCGAAAAATAAGCATGGAGGGTGAAAAATAAGCTAAACTTTACAATTGAAGTGAAGTTGATTTTCATTATATTTTAGATAAGACCAACTAGAGAGTATGGACCAGTCCCACCACAGGGCCATAAAATTTTCAAGTTCCAAAAAAATAAATAATAACATTAATAACTGGTTTAAAAGAGAAAATTTAAATGCATTTCCCTGTGATATTACTACGGTTTTTCGTGTGGTAACCATACAAAAGTCAAAGGCAAAAGCATGTAAATTTCATCTTTAGATAAATCACTGCAACATTGCTTAAATGATTGGACATAACAAGTGCATATTTTATAGCCAAATTGCCTCTCCATATTTCTTAAACTTCCGATGTGGGACTTGAAGTATCACAGTCTTTTTTTCTTTCTTCCTTCTTACAAACCTCATAGGTGATTTGGTCATCATGGAATTATAGTATTGTCATATTTTGATGCATTTATCATTATTTCATTGAGGGCATCTTGGGATGCTTTGATCAAATTCATCAATATTAATGGTACATTTGGTCACTGATCGAAATTTGAAGTCTAAATCTATTGCAAGCATACACCATGAGTTAATGACTGGAATATCCAAGCATACGACAAATGTAAAAGCTGATGATAACTATCATGTTGCTTAGTACTTCAAAATTCAAAGTCCCAAACAAGATTGTGAGTGATAGCATAGACCATATATGAAAGCTAAGATGAAGCTATACCTGAAAATTCAAAATGAGATAGGGAGTGGAGTATCCAAGGTATAACACCACATGCATTAAAGTGAACAGAGACAAGCCATTTGAGGTGGTTGTAAATTCTTGAGTTAACCAGGCATCAAGATTTAGTTAACTCATTTAAACTAATTTTTGTCCAATATACTCCTATAGAAGTATGATAAGAAATTATTGCATGGTTTTCACATGTAAAGAAATAGAATTAACCCAAATTCAGGAGTAACCGAGTAAGTGAAACATTAAAAAAAAAGTGAGGGAGGAGACGAGCAAGTCGAACAGCTAGTTTCCATCTTGAAATGATGAAGTGTTAAAGAGGAAATACTCACTGAATTAAAACTCAGTATGTACATACACACTAGCACTCAAACAGGCAAAAAATATAATAAAAATACTGTCCTACCAATTATCTAAACTAAGGAGAAATAAAGAAATGCAAAAGAAGTTGGCACATGATGCAATTTTTTCACTCGTGGAAGGAATAGCTCCTTCATCACTAGAAATGGCCGATGGTATTGTGATCTAATCTCGTCTAGCTGCTGAAGTATATAAGCTGAACTTCTGGCCGTACTGATGGAGAAGGATCAACAAATGCAAAGTAAGCTTTAAAGTGTTTAAAAGCTCATCACCATTTGACATTTTCTGATGAATCTCTCATCAAATCAACATCAAAAACCTCATTCATTTCCTCATCAGGTGGCTTCCATGTTAGGAGTTCTAGCAAGATTACACCAAGACTGTATAAATCCATTTGGGTTGGCCTGGTGGTATTGGCTTGGGACCTGGGAGTGTGCTCCTCCTCGAGGTCTCAGGATCGATTCTCCCCCGGAGCCAATTTAGGTGGGCTTGTTTAGCTTCTTAAAAAAAAAAAAAAACCCACA
>Ga0228711_1003783_pt1 | contig 23491 bp, 12 predicted proteins | sample MedpolnodulmetaG_2_FD_177996 | JGI IMG/M metagenome (GOLD analysis project Ga0228711, IMG submission 177996) | Root nodule microbial communities from Medicago polymorpha collected in Santa Monica, California, United States - brown nodules | ecosystem: Host-associated > Plants > Roots > Nodule...
AAGGTCGGGGTTCAAACTCCGGCCACTACCAAAAAAAAAAAAACAAGTCACTCTCATTCTTAAATGACTCTTCAAAGCTCAAAAAATACTTCAAATGTTTCAAAAAACTAGTCAAAGCTCAAATAGAGTGACAACAAATCTTAAAACTCGTTATTTTTACTTAGTTATTTTATTATAATTATTATTTTGAATATTTGGAAAACATCTTTGAATTAAGAAGAGCCAAGTTAATATTGTATAGATCGATGACAGAAGTTCGAATATTTTTTCCAAATCTTGATGCTTGACTTTCAGACCAAGCCAGTAATATACAACAATGTAGTTTTTATATAACCTCCTTGGCTTCTTATTATGTGACTTGTATATCCCTTTCTCAATCACCTGAATCCATCTTATCAATCTATATTTTATTTATGGACTGTCTTTTTACTCAATTATTTTGGTTGGAGAGAATGTGTCAATCAATTGTGAAGTCTAAAGTTTAAATTGGACAAAAATGTTCAACATAACAATATTGATGTTTATCAGTTAAGTTAAACCTTACGTATCGTTCAAATATTTTTGGATGGATGCTGAAAAAAATACACTTTCTTTTTTTAATTTTAAAATAAAGTGAAAACCAAAATAGCAAATCATTATCATGTATTGAAAATGTATACAATAAGTTAGATTATTTGCTGAATACGAAAGCTACTATTTTTACGTAATAGCTGAACCGATTTTGACAAAAAATGGTATAAAATCCAAAATGTTATTATATTATTATCAAATATTAATTTTTGCCAAATATTATAAAAAAAAAATATAACCGATATACAATGTTAATGTAAAGTTATTTTACACATACAATATGATGCCAAATCATTTAATTTATTTAAAAATACATGAATTCTCATATTCATTTATTGATATATTCGATATGAGTTTAATTATGATGGATTGACTGTCCTACACATACGACCAATCAAAACATTTTAAATTTACAAGTCAATTTAATTATATGCAAAATTGTGTTTTAGACCGTCAATCCAGCACGATATATTGATTGAATATGAATGTTATATATAGAAAACTATTACTATAATGAGAGTGTAAAAGAAAGAGGACGCGGTTGCGAAACATCATAGTTTGTGGGTTTTCTGTTGCTATTGTTATCTTCCTCCTCCACCATACCTCACTTCTTCCCATTCCCAAAATCCCAATCCCATCGATTTAGGGTTTTCACAAATCCTCACTGCGATCGGTACGTTTCTCTTTTCCTTCATCTTCTCACTACTCTCATACCTTAAACGGTTCCGTTTTTCTAATCATACTTTAATCTCAACTTTTTTCATTGATTTTCGTAATTGTTACTCATATTCATATTAACAATAGTAACTTCCTTGTTATTCTGTTATTATTACTAAATATATTATGATGATAGTAAATCGTAATCTGTAACTGATAACTGTTGAAGCTTGATTCAATTTAATGAACAAACAGTTAATTACTAATTGGTATATTCTTTTTGTCGTGTACCGTCTCGATACGACTGATTTTTTCATATTTCTGGTGTTAATAATTTCATTTCTGTTGGTTTGGTTGGTGGATCTGTGGTAATGTTGCTTGCTTGCTTGCTTGCTACTTTTTGTTTACATTGCTTGGTATATACATTTGGAATTTATGATGGAGTTTTTAGGGTTGTTGGTGAAATTTCGGTATGTAGAAAAGGAATGAAGCATTTTTTATCCTTTTGACTAATTTCAGAGGTTTTGACCTATGTAGCATTGACACAGACGCCGGACATGACACTGACACGATAATAATTTCAAAAAATTATATAATTAAATGTAATCACATTGGTGTGGACTCTTACACGTGCCGGACACTGGACACTCCTTTGCAAGTGTTGGTGTTACAGAGGTTTAAGTTGTGAGAGAGGAAGGGGTGTTGTTATGGGCAAAGTTGTGTGTTTTAATGTAAATACGCTTTTTAGTATCTTTGTTTGGTGTAGAATGTTTGGGTTTTTTCTGGGAAGTTGTTAACCTTTTAAAGTTGATATGGGATTAGGATCACTTTCAATAGTTTTATTATTTAACTTTGGATGTGGACTTCTATTCTTGATCATCAATCATGATGTCCTTTTCTGCAAGGAATATCTCATCATCAAATTACCTGCATTTCTTTTGTTTTCTTCTGTGAATATTCTTGCTTTGTCTATAAGAAAGTCGTAATCAGTTTTATTGTCATTGCCTATTTGTCACACAATTGACATGTATTTTATTTCATATGATTCTTTTCTGCCTGTTATTTAACTTCTGTAGTAGTTGTTGTTATACTTGAAAGTCGTTTTCATAGGAAATCAAGTTGTGTTCATCTCTGGTTGACATCGAGGTTCAATCTTGTAATTATTCATATATAACAGGTGAGTGGAGAAAAGGTGCAAAGCGCGAACAAACTTCAAGATATTTCTCGTTAAAAGGATAGTGTCGCAATGTTGGCTTCTAAAGAAATTATGAAATTCAAATCATACCAGAACCAGGCTAATTTGTTTGTGAAGGAATATTTATTAGCAGACCCTCTGATTCCATATACTTCCATTATTGGTGGCATTTTTGCTTGCAAGATGGTATGTTGTACTGTACTATGTTATTATTCTATTTTCTGTAGTATTTTCCTAAGATAATTTAAGGTTACTATCATTATTTTATTTGTTATTTTCGTTACATATATCTCAAAATATTCATTCACAAAAAAAAAAACTCTAAATTTTCTATTTTTCCAGGTCTATGATCTTACTCAGCTTTTTAGTACTATCCATTTTAAGAGCTATTCCAGCCTCACTAGAATCCAACGTATTGAGTGGAATAACCGGTGAGTGAGTTTTTTCCTTTAGTAGAAAATATCTTTTGTTTTTGATGACATAATTTTTTAATGATTTATTTTTCTATTTTCTGTGCAGTGCTATGTCAACTATCCATTCCATTTTTATAACATCTATGTCTTTGTACTTGGTGTTTTGCTCAAATCTATATTCTGATAGCGAGTCAGCTGAACTTCTTACAGAACGGAGTTCTGCGTTGTCTACGTTTGCTCTGGGGGTAAGAATGGTCTTGGTATTTTTTAAATTTTGTTTTCCTTTTCTTTACCTCTTTGCAAGACTCAATTTTGTAAACAATAGTAGTAATCACATATAATGAGAAGGGGATTTCAACATTTGAAGTTATGAGTTTTAGATAAATTAGGGGGGATAATAAGAAGAAATACGACCACGATGAAATATCATTTATAATCAACTTGATGCCGACTCTTTTTTTTAAACGTCCAATGTTAGTATCATTAGTAATTGTTAATATTACGCGGGGAGTTGGGATCGAACCCTCGACCTCCTTATCACGCTGCTCTTAACTCCTCCACCCCAGCCATCAAACCAGGTTTACGTCCCCTAATATTTGATACTGTCAGTCAAGTCACTGACTTGGTACAAAAGACTACATACTAGCCCCTACTTTTAGGAATACATGAACTCACAATCTAAAACAAATAAGGAAATAAGGAAATGAAGCGTAGTAATAGCCAAGTAATATGGAAACTAATTCTAAGTGATAAGCTAAAATACTCTAATATAGAAATTAAACTTAGGAAGTAAACTACTCTAACATAATATCAAATATATTATAAGATATTCTTATATTGTAACACTCCCCCTCAAGCTAAAGCTTACTAAGCTTTAAGTTTATTACAATTACAACATTTGAAAGAGAGAATATCAGATTTAACTTAATTAGACCCAAAAAGATATCTTGGATAAACCAACTAATTAATTCCAAACCATCGACCAATAAGGTTCATGCTGAAGAACAAACCAGACTAATATAATGTGAACCATATGAATCCAGAATGTGTGATGAATGAAATTGGCTTACTAGTTGTTTTAGGATGAAAGGTTGTCATCAGTTTTTCATTATACTGGTGTCTCATTGTAGTTTGTAAAAGCAATATCAAATGTTATCACAAATGTATCATATTATTTTTATTCCTATGCACGATTTTAAGGTCATATATCGAAAGCTTAAATAGTAGCAGTTCTCGTTGTCTTAATATCCATATTTTCTGCTAAAATTTCCTTTTTTAGTAATTCTTTCTATGTGTTAGTAATTATTTAAATCAAATATGGACTTATCACTGCCTTCATTTTGCTAATAGAGACTTAATTAACGTGTTAAGAATTGTAACTCATATTTTTCTTGGAAACACTTTTTTTTTCATCTGGTCATGAAGTACTTACGTTTTATTTTATTTATAACGACAGGTTTCTGTTGGTTACTTCATGGCTGACCTGGGGATGATATTTTGGTTTTTTCCTGCTCTTGGTGGATATGAGTATGTAAGGATCATGTCTTTTGATGAACATAATTTATTTAGCTGAAGGCTCCTATTTGAATTTAAGATTGTTCACTTGATAGCAACCCATCTGGAGATGATTTAATGTGACTTCATATTTGGTTCAGGTGATTCATCATCTCTTTTCTTTAGTAGCAGTAGCCTATTCAATGTTGAGTGGAGAAGGGCAGCTGTACACATACATGGTTCTCATCTCTGAGACAACAACTCCTGGAATCAATTTGAGATGGTAATCTTGCACTGAAATTTGAACTCCATTATGTCGTGATTTTTTTTTTAATTTGTTGATGATTTCCGTATTTTGTTCGTGAAGGTATCTTGATGTAGCTGGAATGAAAAGGTCAAAAGCTTATCTCATCAATGGGGTTGTGATATTCATTGCTTGGCTGGTAGGTCAAATCATTGCAGATTTAAATATATTTGTGAATCAAATTTATGTTGAGTTCTCATTCTTCCCCTCTGCCACATGCTTACCGAAATTATTTGCAGGTTGCCAGAATACTTTTGTTCGTGTACATGTTTTATCATGCTTACTTGCACTTTGATCAGGTAATAACTACCAACACACTGAGTTTAAGAATTGTCTTGTCTCTGGTGCTTTTATAGCAGACAGCTCTTTATTCTGAAATTTTGATCTGTTACTGTAACTTCATGTTTACTTCTATGATAATTGACACAGAACATGCATCCTTTTTTTTCCTACAAGATCACTTTCTAAACATCTATTTCTATGATGTACTATAAGGGAGTAATTTGTTGTTTTCATGTGGGGAAGAAAGTGGGATCTTGGCCTACAAATTTTAGGTGATCTTGGCCTACAAGTTTTAGGCGCAAAGGACAGTATTTAGTTTAGTAGTATATTTTCTCCATTTGGTTTTTTTGAGATGTGGTAGAAGTGAATCTTGAATATTGGATTTCACATGCATGGATTATTGATTTCACGTGCATGGATTAGAGATTAGTGGCAAGTCACATGACTATATAGTATATACTCTGATCTTCACCATACATACACATAGTTTCTATTTTATCCTCTGACCACCACTTGATAAATATTTGTATAGGTTTTCTCACTATACTTAAGTCTAATGTGGTCTTTTTTTGTAACATGTTTGTGATAAATACTGTAGACTTGTACTGTTGTTTGGGATTTGGAATAATTTTCATTCATTTCTTTTGTAATCTCTTCTGTAATTTCTGGTCAAGCAAAATCTGCATGGTAAATAAACCTGAGGGTCTAATGCCGATATTCAATGATATAACAGGTTCAGCAGATGCACCCCTTTGGGCAAATACTAGTTGTTGTTGTACCGGTGGTGCTGTCAGTTATGAACTTGATTTGGTTTTCAAAGATTATCAAAGGGCTAATGAAGACATTAGCGAAGAGGCAGTGAAATTTTTTTGGGAAAGTAAATATAGGTTATGCTGATGTTCAGGTCACCTTGTCTCTGTGTCCTTTCCCTCTGGGTAAAAACATAGATGATGTGTACTGAAAAATGTGACAAAGCAGAAAAGAACATGTTTGGATCAATTGTGGATCTGAACTTATATTGTATAAATATATTAGTTCTGTTTTTTAATATCCCTATTCTTTATGTACATTAATTAGTTCAATTTAATCTTTATTCTGTATCTACATCTATGTAATCCAAAATTTGTCAAGTCACATAATATTCTGAGCTGGTGGCACCTTCCAAAACAAACCGCATTTCTATGTTCTTCTGATTCCGTTCTTCTCTGTTTCACCAACTATGTAATGTACATCCTTTCACTTGCCCATCCCACCACTGTTATTTCATGCACTAAGAAACTTCAACTCCAATTTACTACTTTCTATCTCTCAATTCAGCAATGCATCTGATTAAATATTTTGCTAACTGATCAATCCTTACATTTCTTAAACTAGCCAAACAAAAAACCATTTGATATCTCCAAAGCATAACTGTGAAAATTCAACTAGTGAATAGGCAATCGTATCCCTCAAAAGTAAAGACTTGAAGTTGTTAAGTGTCCGTCACTTTAGTCCCTTTGTTAGTTTTCTCAGTTTGAGGATATGATGTGGTCGTTAACCTTGAAAGTTATGTCACGTCAATAGAGTGTATGCATATTTTGAAGTAAACTAATCCCCCCACCCAATTCAATTACGGGTAGCAAAAGATTTTTTGATGTCTTAGGGTTTTAAGTTTTTCATCTCAAATGGGAGTTTACCTTTGCACCTTGAAATTTATGATAAAAAGGCAAAAAAAAAATCTCTAAATTATATCATTGAACTGTTTCCATGCAACTTTAGAATGACAATGATAAATAAGTATGGATGCATAATTTGTCCAAAAAAAAAAGTATGGATGCATAATTAAGAAGAAAAAAAAAATTGTATCTTTAACCGGTGTCTCGGGGCACCGGTTATCATTTCTCTTAGAAACAATGTCCTTTCAAAATGAAATGGAGAAAATCTGTTCCCGGTTATAACAAACAAATAAACTTCTTTTATGACGTAACAAACAACCGAAAATTATTTCATTATAACCACAAATTATATCTTGAATGAAAGGAAAAAAAAACATCTTTAAACATCTTTAAATTATATTTTGTCAAAAAAAAAAATCTTGAATGAAAAGTCGATCATATAATACAACTTTAAAAAAAACATAAATGCCCCTCCCCTTTCAAAAAAAATAATAATTAATGCCCCTCAAAAAATTAACATCAAAAAATATAATGCCCAAAAAAAAATAACATTAACACAAAAAATCATTAGATCATCAAACATAATTTAATGTTTTGGATTTTTTAAGAGGTTTTTTGGATTTTATGAGCATTAACTATTTATATTTTATTTTTTTACTAAAACTATTATTATTATTTTGAAAATCATGTTACTCCGGATGAAATGTAATATGGTTTCAATAAATTTATTTTTTACGGAAAAATAAATCTAATTATTGAATCAACAGATATTAACATCACGATCATATAGACTAAACTTAGATATATTCACTCGATCATGTAATTGGTAATTAGTAAATTATAAAAAGTATTATTATCTATGTCGTGTGTAATATTAGAGAAAAGACGATAGCTAATTTGTCCATTTAACTGTTTTTTTATTGTACTCCCTCCGTTTTAAAATGATTGTCGTTTAAAGTTGTTACACACATATTAAGAAATTAAAATACAATAATGTTGTCTATAGACATAATATTTTTTCGAAAATAGCCTTGTTAACTATTGGTGTATTTTCCATCATTATAAATTAAAGTAGAATTGATGTGGTACTTTGAAACCACCATTATAAATTAAAGTAGAATTGACGTGGTACTTTGAAAGTAGTGTGCATGATAATAATTAAAGGGTACTATTGAAAAAAGTAATTAATATTACATTAAAAATTGAAAATGACATTTATTGTATACATATTGAAATTGAAATTGGTCGTATACATATTTGATCATATACTCAGTTTAATTAGTTTTTTAATATTACCTTTGTTATATAATTTATTTAAATGGAGCTCGAATCCCAGCAGCCACACTTTTTAAAATCAAAAACTAATTTATTTAAATTTTCGTTTCTATTTGCCTTTCATTTTATATTTATTTTTTCCTTTCAAAATAGTATAATTTATTTAAATTTATATGTTTTTAAAATTTGATTTTAAAAAAATTACAGCTAAAATAGTTAGTTAGTTTTCAAATTTTAATATCTACCCAAAAAAAATTGAATTTTAATACATATTTCAAATAAATTGAGTTCCGAAGGGTAAATTTGTGCATAAAAGGGTCTGGCCTAAAATTAGTTAACTTTTGCGTTGTCTCTATATAATAGTATAAAAGTATAGATTAATTTTTTTTTTCAAGTAGTTTAGTGGCTGAAGCTCACACATTTTAAATGTGGATAAGTGGGGTATCAGGGGTTCGAACCTCTGCCCTTGCATAAATTATGCAATGTCCCTGTCAACTGAGCTAAGCTCACAAGGAACTGCATTTTTAATATTCATATTAAGAAGAAATAGAATAAAATTGAAAGAGAAAAAACATGTTTGAGGACCCAGACACTACTAAATAAATGGAGATCCACCCTATAACATCTTAGACAAATTCAAGTATTGTCAAGTGACCAAACAAATCAATACGGGTCTTTTTAATGTGTTCTGTTTTTACTCGTATGCTTTTTAGGACACAATCAAGAAGGTTACCTATTCCAAAATTGATCTAAGTCAAGTATGCTTAATTGTTGAGTTTTTATTGTACCGGTTGTAGCACCGATAATACTACTATATTTTCTGAGTTCAACTAGTGCAAGTATAACTGTCTTAAGTAAAAGTATAAGAAAAAATCAAACCTACAAAAATTGAGGCGATGTAGCTTTCTGCACCATTTCGATTCAAAAACTTGTTTGCGCAAAAATAAAATAAATCAATCAAAGTATTAACACTTAAAATAAAGTTTCAAAGCAATAAAATTTGTGTAAACAAAGAAAATCTTAAAGATCTCCAATGATAAAATGTGATTAACAACAATGAATGAGTTATGAACATGGTTTGCAAAGATGCAGAGAGTTGCAACTTCGTATAACTTCCTAGATACCAAGTGGATTTGGGGGGGTTTTCAACACAATCATCATGGTTAACTTACGGGTACTTCTCTTTCGAGGTACGTGGCTGCCAGGGGCGGACCCAGGTGTGTGTCAGGGGCTGCACCTGCACACCCTGGGTTTTCAAATTTATGCCCAGTAATATACTTTATTCATATTTTGCATACCCTGAAGTTTTATTGTTGCACCCCTAAGATCCTCTCACATCAAACCTTGACGCACTTGAATTTTTTTAGGTCTTGCTAACCATTGCCCTCATGGCAATAGTTAAGGAAGCCAAAAGTAGCATGTTTGCATTGGTTTCAACAACATTTTGACTTTTAAAAAGTTAAATTTACCACTTTTCACCATTTTCCAATAGTATATTTCTATTTTTATCCCCTTATCCAATGCCTCAAGGGCAATGGTTAGCATTCTCCATTTTTTTAATAGAGAGCCTAACACCTTCTTCTCTCATTCTACCTTGTTGCTTTTTACTTACGACTAAATTTTGTTTTTTTAATTATGCATTTGGTAATTATTTGTGTATTTAATATTGGGTAATTCATTGTGTTGCTTTATTTTCAACAAAATCCAAAAAAATCACATGTACCTAGTCTCGTACCTAGTCTCGAACTAATGACTTGATTTATCCTCAATTTTCTCAGTCACTTCACTTCATCATTCAGTTGCTTTTGAAAATCTATGATATATTGCACAATATCTTTAATTTTCACTTCACTCATTTTTTGTTTTTTAATTTTGTTTTCATTTCCTTTTACTTATAGAGACTATGATATGACTATACACCACCAAAAAATAGAGAAATAGTCGAAATTACTATAGGAAAATTTGGTATGCCATATATATATGCGTGATCAAATTACGTCGATATAATTTATGTTAAATTTTACATGGATGATCTTTATAATACAAAATTTCGATCAAACCATAGATATTATAAAATTTGTATTTGTTAAATTCTTATTGAACAGTGCAACATTATTAAAAAATGACAACCTAGTGTAACCATATTGTGAAACATTAAAATTGTAAAATTTAAACATTCATGTATATATTATAATAATTATTAATTGAAGTTAAAATTTTCGCATCCCCTGAACCGGGTCTTGGATCCGCCACTGGTGGCTGCCAAGATATTTTGGACAAACCAAATAATAAAGGCAAAACAATCGACCAATAAGGTTCATGCTGAAGAACAAACCAGACTAATATAATGTGAACCATATGAATCCAGAATGTGTGATGAATGAAATTGGCTTACTAGTTGTTTTAGAATGAAAGGTTGTCATCAGTTTTTCATTATACTAGTAACATTCCATATGACTTTAAGTATTATCAATTGATCCCATAAAACATAAAAAGTCTTTCCAGCATGCTTTTCCTCATTGACATGCTTTTCGGAAGACTTCTCAAATGGTCATCCATCTTAAATTGATATAAGTGAGGCATGCTTAATGTGAGGTTCTTGCTTAATGTGCTATCGAAAAGAATGTGCTATTTATCAGTATATTTAGTAACAATATATTTTTATAAGTCATTCTTCAACCATTTAGTTTCATACATGCACACCATACCGACGTGATCCCGATTCATTCATGTGTCGTTTTGCCTAGAAATGTCCCAAGATTCATTATTTGGACATGTCTTATGGACTAATAATCTTTAACCACTACGCTCATACGCCACACACCGACTATTGGGATGCTTATAGAAAAAGGAAGACATGAATGAACTGAACTCACGTTAGAATGAGAGGGGTCTTTACTGTGTGCAATTATATCAACAAGATATATGCATCTTCTTTTTGGAAGATAAAACCATAAGAACTCAACAGTTAAGCGTGTTTGACTTCAAGCAATTTAGAGATAGGTGGCCTTTTAGAAAGTTTATAGGAAAGTGTGCGAGTGTAGACAAAACATGCTGAAAAAAGACTTGTGTTGCCTTTTGGAGTTAGTCGATAATGCTTAAATTTGTATAGATGTTACATTTGGTGTCAGAGAAGACCTCTCCCAATCAAGCGGAAGTTGGGGTACAAATCAAGCGGAAGTTGGTGAACATGTGGAGCCTGAGCGGAGTGGGGAGTGAACATTGGTGCACAAGGTATGTTGAAAGTAAGGGTGTTCACATCTAAAACGATAAAAAATAAAACTCCAAACCAATAAAAAAATCGAAAACCTGACAAAACCAAAATTTATTGGATGTGTTTGGATGTGCTTTTGTAACAACCACTCGAATCCGATTGGATTTTTGTTTCATTTTCCAAAACAACCCGTATACATAAATATTGATAGTGATCCTTAAAAAAAATTGATAGTGATGTATTTTTAATTTGTATAATATATTGCATCAATCTATTATTTATTGATTTCTATTTTTTTAATTATACTTATTAGTTAAATTTAATATATTTCTTAATTATTTCATATGTTTCAAACATAATCGATTATCTTCATTAAACATATGATTTTTTTCGTGTGTTTATAATATTAATTTTAATAGGTCTTTTTACAAAATTGTAGGAAGGATATTCAAAAGTTGATCCAAAGGACCTTAGACACTGTTGTCGGGTTATTGTTAGGTCTATAGACATGTATTGGCTGCATTTTGTTAAAACAAGAGTTCTGGCAAGATGTCGGACAAGATGTCTTGACATGTTGGTATGACATCATAGCGTGCCATGTTCCGTTTTCTTGGAAACTAATTTTAAGCATGATATTCCTCAAGATTCTCTAAAGATTTGTTTCGTGCGAAGAGTTAACCAAGAAGTGTGTAGGTTCTAGAAGCAGAGTAAGGCGGTTTGTACTTAGCGTGTTTATTAAGAATGTTGTTGCAACATTTAAGGAAACATCTTATCTGCTTCAGAATATTTGTGTTGAAGTTTCGTGATTCAACTGGATGTCTGGCCTGATTAGTGCATCAATCCCATTATGCAATCATGCTATATAAAGGAAGACTCAAGACTTAATTTACTACTAAAGTCGCAATTCACAAAAGAGTCAATTAGGGTTTTTAGTATGTCCTTGTTATTTGTGAGTCACTCTTGTATCTTGTTGATATTGGAGTTGGACTATTAGTTGAGTTGTAAACTGTGAGTCACTTATAAGCTTGTAAGCACGGCATGGATTTTTCGAAGAAGTTGTTTCATGAGATTATGGTCGAAAGGGAATGTTTCTCTTTTTGTTTGGAGGCGGCCTATGAATGGCTTTTGGATTTCTGCTCCCATTGTCAAAACCTTGGTCATGATGTTACTAATTCCCGTTGGTTGTACCCCAGGAAGGAAACCATAGTTAATAGAGAGAAGGTTGTTAAGGGAAAATCGCAAGTTCTAGCTAAAAAATTTGATTGGGTGCCACTTCAAAAGAATCATTTTGGCGTTGGTTCTTCCAAAGCCTTTAAAGTTCCTTTTCCAAAAGCTCCGCTCAAAATTGTTACTACGGTTGAAGATGTTGTTACTAATACGGTTCCTCAGCCGCAGACATAACAAGCATCAAAATACTTCAATTTTGCTTTGCAAAATGTGTCCGAAGAAATCCCTCACGATACCCTGCCCTCTAGTCCGGTGTTGGAATTGGCTTCCCATGTAGTGCATGTTGACGTGCATTCAGATGTAGTGGAGAAGTTAAGTCCAGACTCCCGGGAGAAGGAGTTGGTTCTCCGGTCTCTGAATGCGACTACTACGCTCTCATCCTCAGTGGCACATGAAAATGTGCATAGTTTGTCTGTTGAATTGGTTTCCTCCGCTTATGGTAGGAAGGAGTCACCGATTAAGTCACGATGACGCTCAACATAGCTCTCCTCTCGGTCCTCTTATTTCTTGGTCCATCCCTATTGAGTCAAAATTGGTATCTGAAATGGAGAGGGTAGATCAGAACGAACCCCCGTCACTTGTAATACAAGTTGTGATTTCTGAACACCATGGTGACAGGGTTTTAGAGTATACTCACAACAACCCAATCATTCAGTCAAACTTGGAATTATGGCGTTGCATCCGTGAGTATGATAAAGCAAATGTTGAGCTGCCTTCCGGTTTTTTCTAAGAAGCAGAAACAACAGGTAAAAAAACAACTTCAAATAGGGAAGCTGTCGTATAGAACCCGATCTAGGGAGATCCTACTCCAACTGATCAATGATAGTTTTCTATTGGAATGCCTGCGGTTTTGGGAAGATAGTTGTTGTGTTGATTTGTTAGCTAATATGGATCATTCGCTTCAAGGAATAATTTGGTTCTCAATGTTGCCTCAGGATTTGCAGGCTGAATTCTTTAGGGTCCGTTGTGAAATGCCTAATTACAAGTTTCCTTATACGGCTATTTTTATTTGTTTCCATTTATTTTTATTTCTTGCTTCTTATTTTGAGGGTTTTGGCCTAGTCCCCCCCTCTTGTATATCTTTTTGCCTGTTTTTTTAATAAAATTTTCATTGAGCTTGGTGGCATGTGATGGGGGTTCCTCGAGGTGCCAACCTAGTTGGGATGTCGTCACTTCCCCTTGATGTTTTTCCTTGCTCCTAGCTTAGCAAAAAAAAATTGATCTAAACTGCACCGCAAACACCATTAGTTGTAGAGGTAGGAATAAGTCGGGTCAGGCCAAGCTTTTCTTAAACATTTTATACCTAGTTTTAAAAACTAGAGCCTAAACCTTATCTATTAGTCTATCAAAGACTTTGTTTTAAGTCCAGTCTATCCTATTAGCCATTATAAAAGTCTAGCTAGTTAATGCTAAGGATTTTAAATAAAACCTATGGCCTATTTATAAAGATACTAATTAAAAAAATATTATTTAAAAGGCTAATAGGCCAATAAAATTTTGTAAAGCTCATACATCAACTTTTCCCCTTTATAAGCATACATTGCTTGTATATTCAATAGCATTTTGTAAAATGTGTACATCCATTTTGTGGAGGCTAATAAGTATATGTTGCATACAATTGACCTATTGCTTTTTCTTTATTAATATGGTTCCATACTTTATAATTTGAAATGAAATGGAAATGACAATAGTAAGAGATTAAGTGGGTAATACAAAAAAAAGAAAAATGTGTGCTCTTTGGAATTGAAATAAGAGAGTAATGCCAAGAGTTTTATAACTTATTGGAAAGCTCGAATGACAAAAAAAAATTACAAAATAAATAAATAAATTGCGGTATTGAAAATTTGAAGGAACCGAAAATTTATTAATATAATAGAGTATATGAAAATACACATATATGAGTCGACCTGGTATGCTTAGTAGGCTTTTCTATAAACCTTAGCCTGATCTATTTAAATTAATGGGCTTTTTGCAAAGCCAGAGCCTAACCTATTTACTAAACGAGTTAAACCGAACATACTTTAAGTAGGTCGGGTCATAGGCCCCTTACGAGCGGTCTAGCCTATTCCCACATCTACCTAGTTGAAGTGTCTCTTAGGATGTTTCTAAGCTAAGAGACACACGATGGTACTGAACTTACGTCGGAATGAGAGGGATCTCGAGGTTGTGCAATTATTGGATTGAAGGATAATTTATACAAATTGATTCGTACAACTTATATCGAAACGATACATTTTTTTCTCTCGATATTCTATATCATAAGAACTCCACAGCTAAGCGTGTTTAACTTGAAGTAATTTTGGATATGACTTTTTGGGAAGTTTCTTGAAAAACATGCGAGTAAGGAGAAAACACGTTCAAAAAAATTGTATCGGTTTGTGGGGTCTGTCGACAATACTTAAAATCGTATAAGGTGTTACAAAATTCTAGAAGTAAAATTAAAAAAAAAATTCTTATTTCATTTACATCATTCCTTTTTAAATGATTTTGCTAAATTTTCTCATGGACTTTTATTTTCCATCTTTTTTATTTTTTATTTTATGTATTTTTATCTTGAAATATTAATTATGATACAAGGTAATTAATAGCCTCAAGGTTGATTCATAGTAAAAATTTAATAAAAATAAAAACCGTAGACGGTATTCCTAAGTTATACACTGTTTTATTCAAAGAATATTATGACAGTGTAAAATGGTAAAATATGATTTGACTTATGTATTATTTTTATACATTGTTTTGACCAATTTTCGTTACGTGTATCGAGTCACCAACTCTTGTTACGTGTATCGAGACATTCATATTATATGTCCTTCCTTGTATACTTTATTTAAAACATTATAAATAAAGAGTTCAGGACTATGAAATTTTTATCATATAGCCAACTAGTCTCTTCTGAATTTTCTTGAGCTTACTTTAGAGTATTATTTTTCATAGCCATGGTGAATAATTTTTGGGCTTTGCGTAGAGAAATAACTGAAAACAATGGCAATACCCGTCTTGTTCAGCCTAATACTCAAACTCGCAATAACCATCAATCAGAAAATGGTTACCTCACAACACCACAAACCATGCAACAAAGACCCCAAAATCATCATCTAATGGATGTCAACAATTTCAACGAAGGTATCATTCTTGTTATTAATGTCCTTTTTTTAAAATGTCATATCTTAAAAATAAGGTTTTGTGTCAAAGAAATAACCCACTATAAATTATTAGTATTATTTTGGTCCATTTGGAGGACATGAGTGAAAGACAATAGACTTGAACAATAATAGCTCTTATCGATATAAAATCGAATCTTATAAATTTATATGCAAATTGATCAAAATTACGAAAATAACGTAAAAAAATAAAGAACGAAATCGTTATTATTATTTATTATTATTATTATTATTATTATTATTATTATTATTATTATTACTACTACTACTACTAATTTAACTTAATATTTGTTTCACATGTCAACTGCAGAAAGGTACCACATGAATAACAGTGTTGATGCTACAGCTCTGTCAATGACGAATTTTCCCTTTTCTGTCAATGATAGGACATCATTCATAACAACAACTCGTTATGGTCGAGCACTGCCCTTAGGCTCGGGTCTAACAAGTAGCCTCCAACAATATCGAGCAGTGCCCTTAGGCTCGGGTTTAACAAGTAGCCCACAACAACATATGAGACAACAACATCGAGCACTACCCTTAGGCTTCGGTCTAACAAGTAGCCCACAACAACATCAAGCACTGCCCTTAGGCTCAGGTCAAACAAGTAGCCACCAACAACATCGAGCACTGCCCTTAGGCTCGGGTCTAACAAGTGGCCCACAACAACATATGAGACAGCAACATCGTGCACTGCCCTTAGACTCAGGTCTAACAAGTATCCCACAACAACATCGAGCACTGCCCTTAGGCTCGGGTCTAACAAGTAGCCACCAACAACATCGAGCACTGCCCTTAGGCTTTGGTCTAACAAGTAGCCCACAACAACATCCAGCACTGCCCTTAGGCTCGGGTCTAACAGGTAGCCACCAACAACATCGAGCACTGCCCTTAGGCTCGGGTCTAACAAGTAGCCCACAACAACATATGAGACAACAACATCGTGCACTGCCCTTAGACTCGGGTCTAACAAGTATCCCACAACAACATCGAGCACTGCCCTTAGGCTCGGGTCTAACAAGTAGCCATCAACAACATCGAGCATTGCCCTTAGGCTTAGGTCTAACAAGTATCCCACACCAACATATGAGACAACAACATCGCACACTGCCCTTAGGCTCAGGTCTAACAAGTATCCCACAACAACATCGAGCACTGCCCTTAGGCTCAGGTCTAACAAGTAGCCATCAACAACATCGAGCACTGCCCTTAGGCTCGGGTCTAACAAGTAGCCCACAACAACATATGAGCTCACCCAACACTACTCTTCTTTCTTCTTATCATGAAAACTTAGCTCGAAATTTCTCATCCAATGTTGTTGGTTCCCAAGGTTCTGCAAATTGGTCTCGAAATCCTTCAAGACCAATTTTTCAGAATCAAAGGAACTCTCGATATCTTCCATATGGAGAGGGTTCAAATCGTAGGAATAATTCTCTTTTATTCAGCGACTTTAACCTTCGTCCAAGTGGTAATACGAATAGATTTCACACTATGAATGATGACTCTATTCCAAGTGCAACTCCTCCATTTCGTCCTATTAACAGTAATGATTTGAGCATGTTTGTTTCTTCTGGAAATGCTAATTGGGATTCAACTCATGATACATCAACGAGTCATCGTGTGTTCGACATTCGAGACAATGAAGCTAGGAATAGATCAATGATCCCCCCTAATAATGGTTTTGAAGCAATACAGAGTGAAACAAAAGAGCTACTTCTTTTCAAGGATACAATTCCTACAAGCCCAGTGACGGAAGTTGATGATGCAAATGAAAATGATGACGATGAGCATTTGGATCTCTTGCTTCACCTTTGAATGGTGAATGAACATTTTATGTCCTTTTGGTTTAATGAATCGTTACTTTTTTTTTCTTATAATAAATTTTAGATATGTTGCAACTTTCATTAGACATGGCTCTCATTGTTGTATTTGTAGCTTTGTCCACCATACAATATAATGAATTACTTTATTATTACAAAAGAAATAGACATGGTTTATTAGTATACGAAAAATATACTTGTCTTTCGATGAGTTAGTCTATACAAAATTTTGTTTTAAATGAGGATCTCGCAAATAGACGATGAGATTGAACTTCTCAAATAAATCGGTCATTAAACCATATACCGAGTTTTAAAAATATATACTTTCAAGCAAGCATAATTTTAATGAAAACAAAAGTGTGTGTACTTTTAAACAGAAATGATTTTGTCTCAAAATTGTTGAATTAATAATATATGGATTTGTATGGAGTAACAAAACAATTTGGTAGTAATATTTTTAAAATGAAATTAAGCTGATGAATTTAAAAGGTAATTTTCGCTCTCTAATGATTTTTTTTTATTTATAAAATCTACTATTAGAGTCAATATAACGCATTGAAAGATAGTATCAAAAATAAAATGTCCTCGTAAGCTTAGTTTAGTTGGTAGGGACAATGCATAATATATGCAAGGCCTGGGGGTTTGAACCCTGACCACCAAAAAAAAAAAAATAGTATCAAAAAATAATGTATTGAAAGATAGTAATTTACTAAAAGCACGTCATTTTTTAACATATTAACATGAATGTCTTTTAAAAAATTTAAATTAAATTATATATAGTTCATAATTCTTAATAATATCTTTATATAAATAAAATTTCATAAACAACTTATAAGTTAAACTTTAATTATTGTTTGAAAATAAAACAGTATAATTTTATTTGCTAAAAAAAGTGATTTATTTTTCTTTCTTTCTTTTTTTAAAATAAAAAAGTTATTTCTCTATTCTCGCATGGAGACTTCTCCGTAATCGGTTGCCAACTAAGGCAAATTTGGTGGCTCGTGGGATTCTTTCTCAGGAGGCGCAAGTGTGTGTGACCAGGTATGGGGAAGTGGAAACGGCTCATCATTTATTCTTTTCTTGTAGCGTTTTCTGAGACTTATGGCATTCAGTTCGTGAGTGGATCGGGGTTTCTGGGGTTGATATGTATAGCATTCCTGACCATTTTCTTCAGCTTACTTTTTCGACAGGAGGGTCGACAACACGAAGATCATTTATGCAACTCATATGACTTTTATGTGTTTGGGTATTGTGGAATGAACATAGTAATAGAATTTTTAGCAACAAGGAAAATAATATACACCAATTGTTGGATAAAGTTAAATTTCACTCGTACTGGTGGTTGAAGGCGGCTAATGCCGTTTTTGTATTAGGTGTTCATAGTTGGTTGGCGTGCCCACTTGCTTGCATAGGTATTGGTTAGTCATTATTGTTTTGTGGTTTGGACTCTTTTGTAAACTTTAGCCGTTTTCTCTTGGCACGTCTTGTGCTTGAGATGCAGCTTCGTTGTCGTTACTATATATTCCATTTTTGTTTGTTCAAAAAACAAAACAAAAAAAACCCTAAATGAACGTAATAACATTTTTATAGAAAAACTCTTTGTACAAATAAAAAAAAATATAGTTGTATTAATTATAAAAAAATAATTAACAAAACAGGGAAAAACTATTTTTTTTGTTGAAGAAGCTAAACAAGCCAACCCAAATTTGCATCGGAGAGAAAAAAATAATTAGGAAAATTCAAAGTCCATAAATGTTTTTTGAGGGAAAAACTATATTTTTTAAGAAGGTAAACTAGTCAACCCCAATTGGCACCAGAGAGAATCGAATTGAACCTAAGACCACACTCCTAAGTCCCAAGCCAATACCACCAGGTCAACCCAAGTCCATAAATGTTATTGTGTAAAGATGACATTAAAGCTTATTTTCAAATAATTTTTTTATAATAGCTTAAATTAAATATACGTGGAATATAAATATTATTCTGCCATAATTAACATTATTCTAAAAATAATTACCTAAATTTTAAATAATATTATATGAGGACGTCTGATTTGTGGACACAGTTCAAAGGTAAATCTTACTAATTTTAGTAAATTTTAATAAAATATTATATTTATTCTCTATTTTTTATTATTAAAAAATTAATTATTTTGTTAAAAATGGTAAGATTCCACATCTGAAACATTTTTAATGGTTCGTATCATATTAGTTTGACTCATACTATAAATTATTTATTTTTTATTTTGAATTTCTAAATTATCCTTTAACTTTTTTTTTTAATAATTTTTTCCTTAGATATAAAGCAAAGAGTAAAAGACAAAAAAGATAATAAAGATTTTTTATTTTTAGGAGAATTCAGCTACTTTGTGTGTGCAATTGAAGGCACCAAAGATATTGTTACCTTGACTCTTGAAGAATAACAAAGTTCTTTGGTGGATTGAGAAATTAGGTTGACTGAGATAAGTCTAGTGGATAAATATTCTCATCAAGCCTCACATTTGTTAAAAGGGGAAGAAAGGGCTTTGGAAGGACATAAATATATGAGAAAATTGATAAATCTGTTACTTTTGTTGAAAGAGTATTTTTTAAGAGAATAATAAATTAATGATTATGATTAATATATTTTTAATTTTAAGAATATTAAAACAACATATTTTGTAAAAAAAACATGTATTAGATTTGAAGAATTCATATAAACCCTCTCAACACCACCCACCCCCCCCCAAAAAAAAAAAAAAACCTCCTCTAATACAATTTTTTAGTTCCTCAAATGAGGAAGGTTTTATATTTTGAAGAAAAATAAGCCCCCAAAGCCCGTTCTCTCGATATCCTCTATTTCTTCCACTTACTCCTTCCTTTTTTTTTTCCAAACCCTCCTCTCCGTTCCCCTCCAGACTCACAAACAAACTCTTACAGAATTACAAAATTCTTTGGAGGATTAAGAAATTAGGTTGACCGAAATAAGTCTAGTGGATAAATATACTCATCAAGCATCACAAGCCCAAATAAGTAATAAAGGAGGTAATTCAAAGAAAAAGAGGAAGAAAGGTGTCAAGAAGATTCAAGAAAGGGGGTGATAGACCTGAACCCTCAACCAAAAAAGGAGGAGAACTTACCAAAGCCGAAGAAAGACTAAAGAAGTTTGACAAGAAGAAAATGTATTATTATAATTGTGAGAAACATGAACAATTTTGTATGAGTGTTGGGTTGGCAAAGGCAAGAAAAGGAAGGAAATTGGTGAAGAAGCAAATAATTTCCAATAGAATTATTCTGAAGACTCAGATTTTGATGCACTTTTGATGATAGGAACAAACAATGAGGTCTGCTCAAAATCAAAATTATTGTTTCTTGACACTAGTTATTCAAACCATATGACAGGTCACAATAAGTGTTTGGTTGACTTGGATGCATCAAGGAAAATCAAGGTCTGATTTGCAGATGATTGAACCTTGAAAGCTTAAGATATGGGAAACATGGTGATCATGCACATGATTGTAACATAGTGCACCAAAATTCTTCAAATGATTCAAAGCTGGCTTTCTCCAAGTCCATTTTTACCCAGGAACAACTTTGATCAACCTCTGTGCATGACCTTTATAATGCCCACACTAAACGTATCTAAAAAGTTTAGCATGTGCATTATCTTTAGTATTGGATACATTGAAATTTACAACAATAAGCCTTCGAATGAACATTATATACAACAAATCATGTTTGAACAATCGACAATACATTACTACTCGTCTAAAAAATAGTAAATACATCCTTAAAATCCATGACATCCTGCAGCGGGTACGAACGAGCACTTGCTGAAATATCCACCCGGCTAAAAGCTTGCTAAGTCCTGCTGAACCAACCTGCTGATCTGAAACAAATAAGGATTGGGATGAGACATAATGTATCAGTGAGTTCTACCTAATCCTAGGCTATAGGTAACCTCGGGGGAAATCTAGGGTCACCACGTGTCTAGAATACAACCTTCTGGTTGATTATACATGTGTGGGTCATGCTTACCTAGACGGTCATGCATACTAGATCCGTCATGGGGTTCATCTTAACTTGTCTTGTAGGTCTTGTCATATACATATATGTGTCATGGCGGTTAAGGAAACCTAAGACCGCTATATCAAGATACACTAAGCGTATCGAGATCTAAACATAACTTATTCATGACACGATCCTAACCGGATGATTGGGGAGATCCTAAGATCGTCTTCGGTATAACTTCATAGCTTTCTCTATTTGCATAAACCTGTACATGTCTAACATCATATCATAATCATGATCGTATCGTAATCATACATAGTCATGTTCATTCATTAGGTTAGAGGTTAGCGTTGAACAAACATTATTATCTGAGTTCATTTTACGGAGTGTATCGGGTGGAGTAACCCCGAGTACAATCCCATATATGACCGATGAATTCCTAACTAAGGTACATCGAACTCCCTCAGTGACGTGCGGTGTAACAGCCCGTTTTTCGCTAGATTTATTTTGTTATTTATTTATATGTGTTTATATGTATTTATAAGTGATTTATTGCCTATGTGTGTATTTTGGGTTAGAATTAGTGGATTTCGGTGTTAGAAGGGTATTATAGTCATTTTAGACTCAGGGGTGTTTTGATCATTTTGTGAGCAAGGGTAAATTAGTAATTTCATGGTGAGGGTTATTTTTAGTGTTTCAAGTGAGAACCATTATTTTTACTATGTTACTATTCGGTAGTGGTAATTAGTTTTGAACCGGTAATTATTCGATGACTTTTAACCGTTAGTGGATAGAAACTTGGGAGTTAGTTTATAAGTGTTGTGAGCCCATTAAGACATTAACAGGGTTAAGCCCAATTATGTAGAGACTATATAAGCATTAGTCATTAAAGAAAATAGGGGGGTTACACAATCATTTTACAAAATTTAGAGAAGAGGTAGAGAGAGAAAGAGCAAGAGGAAGAGAAGAGGGTTTGAAGAGAAAAGTTTGAAGAACCAAGAGGTGATAGAGATTCTAGGAGCTTAATTGAAGCTTTTGTTAGGATTATTGCTTATTGAGGTAAGGAGGCTAGTTTTCATTCATAATCCCTTTGTATAATTTCTTTTCTACTTCTACCCATAAGTGCTTATTTGTATAAAGTGATCATTATAATTTTAGTTGATGAAATTCGTGCTTATGTTTTGATGCAATGTTTGGGTGTGTGAATTTGATGTTAATTAAGTTGTTGATGATGAATTTACATGCTCAAGTTATGTATATATGTATACTTGTGTTTTTGCTCAAAATTGGTGAAGTATAATGTTGTTATTGATGAATTCACTTCTGATTGTTGTTGCTGTTGTTATGAGATGTTGTTGTTGATGATTGAAACCGTGGGTAATCTTAACCGCAAAAAAATGTCGTTCATGACAATAGACATAGAATCCGAATATTTTTTTAAGGGTTAATATGTATTTACCCCCTGTAATTTGGGCGACTTCCGATTTACCCCCTGTAAAAAAAAAGTTTAGATTCCAACCCTGTAAAATAAGATTCTTTGATTTTAGCCCCTGAACCATGTGACTGTGCAGAATTGCTGATGTGGCGAGCTGAGTAGGATGCTGACTGTGCATATCTGATTATGTGGCAAGCTGACTGTATAATTAATTTTGTTTTTCATTTTTTAAAAAAAGTTTGTAAAAGTTAAAAAAACAATCAGGATTTTTTTTTATTACAAAAAATAATTTTCAAAATTTTTTAATATTTAGAAATATACATTTTTCGAAAACTCCAAAATTTATAATTTACGAAGAATATATATTTAAAATTTTTTTAATTTTCCATAAATTTTTTAAATTATTTTAGAAAATTTTGAAATACATATTTCAAAAAAAAAGTTCAAATTATTTTCGAAATTAAAACAGATTTTTTTTTCGAAAAAGAAGTTTTTTAAATTTTCTCAACAAAAAAAAATCTGGAAAATATTTTTATTTTTAAAACTCTGGATACAGATTTATTTAAAAATTTAGGAAAATTCAGATTTTTTTTCGAAAATTTTATTCCAAATTTTTTTTTACTACGTGTTACAGATTTGAGAATATTTAAAAATTGAGGATAAAAAAAATCTGGAATTTTTTTAATATTTAAATTTATTCTTATCTATTTGTTACATGTGTTATTTGTATTGAAAATTGAGGGCATTTTTGAAAGGAAATAGTCAGTTCAAAAAAGCTGAAAGGTGTTGTTTTCTTTATA
>Ga0228711_1003787_pt1 | contig 23474 bp, 16 predicted proteins | sample MedpolnodulmetaG_2_FD_177996 | JGI IMG/M metagenome (GOLD analysis project Ga0228711, IMG submission 177996) | Root nodule microbial communities from Medicago polymorpha collected in Santa Monica, California, United States - brown nodules | ecosystem: Host-associated > Plants > Roots > Nodule...
AAAAAACAGAGAAGAAGAGCAATATAAATAATAAAAACAACCGCCTACGTAAATCTAAACCGAGGCATTCCACATAAAAGTCCGGCTGCAAATCAGAGGGTAAAACCCCAAACAGCCCATTAATACACCTTGTTGTGACCTCAATACCATGCCTTTTAGTGTTAGAGTTACCAAAACCACGAACATTCCAGTACAAAACAATCATTCATCAGAAGAAGAGTGACTACCCGTAGAACAAGTTTTGTACGGCTTACCCACAATGGTCATCTTAAGGTGCTGCTTCTGCTTTCTAGTTAAAACCGGGAGGAAAGGAGATTCAGAAGATTTTTTATCATAATCACGGACACAGCGCCATAACTCCATGTCATGCTGAATTCTAGAATTACTGTGAACCTCTGGCATAGCAGTCCGCTCTAGGCCATTTTCCGGGTCAACTTCTTGCGCAAAAATTTCCAACCCATCAAGGGAACTCTCTACGAAAACAAGTATCACCGAAGCAACATCAACCGCATTAGTAATTAAGGGGCTGCTGCGTGAACCAGCTTGCATGTCAGCATGCTCCACAAAAGCATCCTTTTGAACCTGCACAAATTCAACAGATACCTCATGCACGTTATCGTGCTCAACAAGTGATGAGTGAGGGACATGCTCATGGGAACCCTTGGGACTCTCCACCAGCTCCTGTGGGCTCGAATGATTATGTTCCACACCATCAGGGAGTGCAACACTAACATCGTCAATTGTGGGGATCTCCAAATCCTCTCGCGATGTCTGATGAGACCGTCCACTTCCTCAAAATACACGTCATCGTGCTCTACAGGGGAAACAACCTCCATCACTGGATAACATGTGGCAACTCCTTAGTAGAGATACAATCAAAAACATTATGAAGAGGAAAGCTGAAAGAACTTGATGACAAAGACGGACTGGGCACTAGGGCTGTCGTCTGAGAAGAAGCCATTGCCGAAGAGACAATAGAAACTGGCACAATCTGTGTAGTAGAGTTCATAGCGGAAGATGGGATAGAGGCTGAAATTATCTGAGCATGTGAAGCCAGTGATATGGATGTAGAAGGAACTTGAACCCTCTGAGTAGTAGTAGTAACTGTGGAAGTAACAGGAATCAGAACCCATGCCCAAGAACTTCCATTGGCCGAAGTTGACGCCCCCACATCATGTTGCTGCCTTGTGGGTTTAGGGACAACAGCTTCAGCCACAATAGGTTGTTTCCCACGATCGTTCTTTGCCTTGGCTTCTTGCAGATGTATTCATCGACAAGTTGAGACATTGTGTCCAATAGAGTAACATTGATGACAAAACAAAGGTCTCCTCTCGCATTGGACTTCCACTTTGAAAGCGAAGCCTTCCCTCTCTACTAAAATTTCATCATAGGCTCTCTTTGAGAGATCAATGTCAACAAATATTCGAGCGTAGTGCCCAAAAGTACGGTTCCGTGTCGGACCATCAATGTCAATAGAAGTACCAACTGCCCTTGCGATTTGCTTTAAAGTTCTATCCCGCCAATACTCTTGTGGTAACTCAACCAATCGAATCCAAATTCATACATGTGTCTGTTTCTGATAAAGATATTTGAAATCCTTGGTCCATTGAGAAAATCGTAACAAACCCGGTTTAAGATTGATTGTGCCTGCTGCCCATATGTTACGTAAATCGTCCGCGAAATCAAAGTGAAAATCATAGTAACCTTTACCAAGAGGTACCATTTTCCAACCAGACGTTGGGTTCCAAATCTTCCCTATTTTGGTACTCAAGTCTCGAGCAGAATATGGTTTATCTCCTTTTTTCAAGGTCAACCTTGCCCTTAACGCGTTCTTGCATTTGTCAACACCACATTGATAATCGTCTTGGCCAATACGGATGCTTAATGCATCGCCTTTGATGCAATGGGTGGGGAAAGGTTTGTCATCATTCTAATTATACCCTTAAACAACTTTTTCTATAACTAAATTGTTGTTGATGTCATTAAAAAAAGAATTTATATATTTTTTTGTTATATTGTATTATTGTCGGTGTCGTTGAAATAGATAATCATGGTTAGTTTAATTTTTATAACTTGAAGGCAACAAACATTTATATTTTTTTAGTTTTAATCAAAATCAAAATTTCATAAAAAAACACCTTTCATAATTTTCAAACATTAGCGAAATAAAAAGAGCGGAAAGTGTCCGTCTTTCCGTTAGTTCTATAGAAATATAGATGCGTGTTATTTGAACAATCATTTGGTAACAATTATTAGAAAACTATAGAATTACAAAGAAAAAGTAGGCATTGACATGAAAACCAAACCATAAAGAGATAAAATAAAAATATAATATATGCATGAAGGAGATAATTGTCATAAAAGTGGTCACAAAATAGTTCGACAAATATAATTTCTCATAAATATAAAGGAAGCATTGAAGTAACAAAAGAAATCTGTGGTGTGGTGGTACGTACATTGGATGGTTGCTAATTTTCACGGCTCACAGCTAAAATATCTTTCATTTTTCCAAAAGAATACCTTAGGACAGGACAGATTTCTTTATATAATTTTAATGGAGTATTCCACACCATGACAGATAAAACTGAAGTTTTTACAATAAAATTATATTTATGATAATTAATATTTGTAGTCCTTTTTTTTTTTTGAAAAATAATATTTGTAGTCCTAAAATGCATTTTTTTCATAAAAAAAAGTACATATAAACTAGTTAATTTTACAATAAAGTAGCTTGTCTTATTTTGGATTATGCATGCTTAACATGATTAAGTGATTTTCAATATTTTGTGCAAGGTCTTACATCGATAGTTCTCGATTGAAGTTTTATGCATACAAGCAAATACAATGGTCAATGGTCAATGTTCAATGGTCACTAGAAAGCATTTTTATTTGTGACATACGGTTCATTCCTTTAGTATAAGAACCACTTAGCATGTGTCTAGCATTTCATCCAAAATTTTCAGCTAAAATTTTTAAGATACAATGGTGTTTGTCTGGTCTCATGTTTTGTTAGTAAAATTTCTTTTCCTTTATTCACTTTTCTCTTTCACATTTACTACATGCTTACCTCAAATTCAGCCAAAATGTCATCAATATGAAAGCCATGCCTTGTTGCAATTTAAGGAAGGCTTTAACATCAACAAGACTGCCTCAGATTACCCTCTCAGTTATCCAAAAACAACATCTTGGAATTCCAGCACAAATTGCTGCTCATGGGGTGGCATTAAATGTCATGAGCACACAGATCATGTGATTCACGTCGATCTTAGTAGCAGCCAACTCTATGGTACAATATATGCAAATAGCAGTCTCTTTCGCCTTGTTCACCTTCGAGTTCTTGATCTTTCTGACAATGACTTCAATTACTCTCAAATCCCGTCCAAAATAGGCGAGCTTTCACAACTAAAATTTATGAACCTTTCTCTTAGCTTATTTTCTGGAGAAATTCCACCACAAGTTTCACAGTTGTCCAAGTTACGGTCTCTTGATCTAGGCTTTAGAGCTATTGTACGTCCTAAAGGTAGTACATCCAATCTGTTGCAACTCAAATTGTCTAATCTCAAAAGCATAATTCAAAACTCAACAAAACTTGAGATACTTGATCTTAGTTATGTGACTATTTCATCTACATTACCAAACACACTCACAAATCTAACTTCGTTGAAAAAACTATCTCTTTACAATTCTGAGTCGTATGGTGAATTTCCAGTTGGAGTATTTCATCTTCCAAACTTGGAATATCTGAATTTGGGATATAATCCAAATCTCAATGGTAGTTTGCCTGAGTTTCAATCTAGTTTACTCACCAAGTTACTACTTGACCAAACAAGTTTCTATGGTACACTGCCAGTATCCATTGGAAAGCTTAGTTCTTTAATTGCCCTAATAGTTACAAATTGCCATTTTTCTGGGTATATACCTTCTTCACTTAGCAACCTCACACAACTCTTGAAGATAGGCCTTTCAAATAACAACTTTAGGGGCGACCCTTCTGCATCCTTTGCAAATCTTACCCAACTAAGCATCTTGTACCTTGGTTTCAATGAATTTACTTTTGAAACATTCTCATGGGTAGGTAAACTTTCATCATTAATGACCTTGCATATATCATCAATCAAAATTGGCAGTGACATCCCATCATCTTTTGCAAATCTCACCCAACTAGAAAATTTAATTGCAAGAAATAGCAATATAACGGGTGAAATTCCATCTTGGATTACGAACCGAACAAATTTAGTTGCCTTGGACCTATCTTTTAATTCTTTGCATGGAAAGCTAGAGCTTGATAGGTTTCTGAAGCTCAAAATGCTAGTTGTTCTTATTTTATCATTCAACAAACTGTCATTGTATAGCGGGAAAAGTTCTACCCTTATAACTAATTCTCGAATTCAATCCTTACAATTGGCTTCATGCAATTTAGTTGAGATTCCAACATCTATAAGAAATATGGCAGATATGGAATTTCTTATGTTGTCAAACAACAATATAGAATTGCTACCCAATTGGTTGTGGAGAAAAGCTAGTCTACAAAACTTATTAGTTTCCCACAATTCATTGATAGGAGAAATATCCCCATCCATATGCAATCTCAAATCACTCACACAACTTGATTTATCGTTCAACAACTTAAGAGGCAACATTCCTTCATGTTTGGGTACATTTAGTCAATCTTTAGAAATTCTAGATCTAAGTGTGAACAAATTGTCTGGCCTCATTCCTCAAACATACATGATAGGAAATTCCCTTCAGATGATTGCTCTCAGTAACAACAATCTACAGGGTCAATTGCCAAGGGAATTAGTGAACAACAGAAGGCTAGAGTTCTTTGCAGTTAGTTATAACAATATCAATGATTCTTTTCCATTCTGGATGGGAGAATTACCCGAGTTGAAGGTATTGTCTTTAAGTAACAATGAATTTCATGGAGACATTAGGTCATCTGGCAACATGACATACACATTTCCCAAGCTTCACATCATCGACCTTTCTCACAATGAGTTCTCTGGAAGTTTTCCATCAGAAATGATCCAAGGATGGAAAGCAATGATAACTTCCAACGCAAGTCAATTACAGTACGAGTCTTACATGTGGTTGACCAATGTAGGAGAATATTATACGAGAACAACCAAGTTTTATTCGTTCACAATGTCAAACAAAGGGTTGGCTAGGGTTTATGAGAAGCTTCAACAGTTTTACAGCTTGATAGCCATTGATATTTCTAGCAACAAAATTAGTGGAGAGATACCACAAGTGATAAGCGAGTTGAAGGGTCTTGTTTTGCTCAACTTGTCAAATAACCTCCTTATTGGAAGCATTCCATCTTCCTTCGGGAAGCTTTCAAACCTTGAAGCACTAGATCTTTCTCTCAATAGTCTTTCAGGGAAAATTCCCCAACAGTTGGCACAAATCACCTTTTTGGAATACTTAAATGTGTCTTTTAACAATCTCACAGGTCCTATACCACAAAATAATCAGTTTTCTACATTCAAAGGTGATTCATTTGAGGGTAACCAAGGTTTGTGTGGGCATCAACTATTGAAGAAGTGTATAGATCATGCAGGGCCTTCTACTTCTAATGATGACGACGACGACTCAGAATCTTTCTTTGAATTATACTGGACAGTAATTCTGATTGGATATGGTGGTGGTCTTGTTGCTGGAGTGGCATTGGGATACACTTACTTTCCACAAGTATTTGTATGGTGTAGAGATTGCCTTAGCGTTTCAGTCATGATATTGCTTAATAATATTTTTAAGAGACATCAATGAGATGTTTTTATGTTATAGCTTAAAAGGGTCTTGTGAGTCCAAAGCAATAAACTTTTTAGTCCTCTCTATTTATGGTTCTTATTTGTTTTAGTTTCCTTCTGTTCTTGTAATTGCATTTTGTAAGAGTTTCCTTTGCATGGAGGTTGTTCGAAAGAGCGTGATCCCAACTTAAATCCTAAAATTATGGGTTTTGCGGCTTTATTCACTTTCAACGACTTAAGTCCATAGCAAAATTCTAAAATAGGCAAAATCCTAGTAAAATCGCACAACATCATGAAATCCATACAAAATCGCAGGTTTTTAAAGGGTTTTGAAGGATTTTGTCCATTTCTTTAGTCATTTATGTATAAGTGTTTTGTGGACTTTAAACTGAGTCATTTATGACTATATACAATTTATAACATATATTTAGCATTATTTTTGTTTAGTGAAATCCATTAATTTTGATTGCAATTTTACGATTTCTTTTATCGATTTTATAAACGTAATTGAGTAAAATCCTTCGACTTTGATTGCCATTTTACGATTTTCGATTTTGCTCTTATTTTTCGATCTGAAGCAATATCCCGATTTTAACAACCGTGGGTGGGAGTACCCATGCTTCAAAGGTCATAGTTTTTTCTTGGTACCCATTCACTGAGGAGAGAAAGAGCCAAAGCGTTGGCTCGATGAAGCTTTTATTTTGTATAATGATATAAGAGAAAAGAGTGTGGTTGAATCCTTTTTCTCTCTAGGAAAACAAATTTACGGCCTCCACTAACTGCAAAGTGCATGTGGTTGAAAGGTTTGCTTTTTATTTATTCTTCAAATTTATTTTAATCTCATCTATATTTGCAATTAACTTCCTTGTAAAAATCTCTACAAAATTTGGCTGGTGAAAGAAACCATTGCACTAGTACTATTATAAAAACTAAAGTATAAAACTTTACTAGAATTATTTTGGTGAAGAAGCCATTATTCTCTTGAAGGAACAAGCCATTGTGGTCGGTGAAGAAGCCACAATGATAGTAAAGCATTATATATACCCGCATATTCATTGGGGTATGAAACATATATAGTATAGAAAACTAGATGAATAAGGTTGGTGAAGAAGCCATTGTTGTGTTGAAGGAAGAGGAGGATTATAAGGTTTTTGAGGAAGTGCCAAGTGAGGTTGTGATTCTTTGTTGAATAACGAACTATTTTTTCAACCATCCTTCTATTCCGAAATTGACAAATTCAAAGAAGCGTTTTTAATTCTGGAAAAGAACAAAAGATGGATGAAAAAAATAGGTTTGCTGACCGGTGATTGATAACAACCCTTATAAATAAATAAATAAATAATTTTATAATGTCCGTAATTTAAAAAAGAAAAATAAGCCCTTCCTTTTTTTTCCCTTCTAAATCCTCCGTCCAAACCCACACTAAATAATTAGTTTGTGTAAAGTATAAAACTTGATACACCAACAAATATGCGTGGTTAAGAAAATGTGAAAATTATAAGTTTTCTCCAATTACAATCGGAGATGATGATTGATGTAGATCTAATATGAAACATGAATGTATTACCAACTTTTCAGGACTTGATTATTACACTTGTGTCATAACAACTAATCTTTACACGACCTGTATTTGGAAACAGGTGACTATTTATCTAAGAAAGCCTGAGAAATATTTGATAGTCCTTTTCTATAACATGGTAATAGAAATTGAAAATCTTTAATATTTATGGTATTATGCATGTATAATTTTTAGGCAAAATTATACCCTTAAGTTTTAGCTAAATACAACAAATGTCCCCTATCTTTTCTAAATCATCACATACCTCCCTTCTGTTGGATTTTGTTAATTCTCCGTTAGGATACAAAAATCTATGTGTGTCCTCTCTCAAAACATAGCCAAAAATCATGCTATTCTATTAGTAATAAATTAAAAGGGAAAAAAAAATGAATTTTTAGATAAAATAAAAAGGGAAAAAATGGAAGAAAAAGTTACAAACTATACATTCAAACACTACATGAAATAATGAATAAAAAGTAAGCCATAAGCTAGTGGAATAAATTATAAGTTCATAAGGAAATGAATGTTACCAAACAATTCATTTTTGTCATGCGAGTTTATAAGTAATAAGTTCCGAAAATTGTTGTATACACATTTGTTTAGGCTGAAAAACACATGTAAATTACTCAAATACTTTCTTATCAAAACGAAGCATTAAGTGTGGATACAAACGGTGATTATCAAGACATCCATTCCATGTCTAGAATCTATGTTTTCATAGATGATTATTCTCATCTAGATTCAAAAGTATTTTTCAATCACTAATAAATCAAATATAAGCATTACAATTCAAGAATAACTTCAATATCTTGAAATAATTAAAATCACTCAACACCATAATCAAAGGGAATACATACTAATAAAGTTGATTACATTTAATCCCAAAAAAAGAGTTTAGTTACTCATTGTCATGGTAACCTTACAAGGAGAAAAGAAGAGATGGAATGGAACCAAGCCATGATGTCTCAATGATCTTGTGTCTTCCTTCAATCCTTGTGCTGCTTGCTCTTTAGAATTGCTCTGGTCTTTCCCCTGTTTCTCCCATAAAGTGGCCTCTAATAATATGGTATCCTATGATCTGATCTGATAAAAAAATAAATTCTCTTCATGATGTGAATGAAAGGCCTTTTATACTTTTTTCCTAACTCAACTCGCCTCGCGAGTAGGTGTGCTCGCCATGGCGAGTTAAGCTTTCTTCCCCAGTGGGTTTCTGCCATGTCAGCTCTGAGGGGTTAGGCCGCCTTAACTCGCATCGCGAGTAAATATGCTCGTCATGGCGCATGGAAGGCGAGTAACTATGCCTTCCTGCCTTTGCTTGCTTTTGCTACTCACCATTGTGAGTTGGAGGCGAGTAACTTCAACTTTTTGCCTCAGCTCGCCTTTGAGCTCGCCGTGGCGAGTTGACCTTTGCATTTCTTCATGTTTTCTTACTTCTAAAGTGTCCAGGCGTGCATTTTCCTACAAAGAGTTGGCATTAGATGTGAAAAGCATAATTGAATGATTCTTCAGTATTTGTGAGCTTTTCGCAGGATAACTTGCAAACCAAGTAATCAAAGTGCCTAAAATATATAGTCTATTTAACTCCTTTTTGATACTTATCAATGAGAAGAAGAAAGAAAAATTGTCTATGACATGGCACATAATTGTTTGTGATGGTTCTATAAAAAAGAAGGATTCGAAGGTGCCGGTGTACAATCAGTCGAGGTTGAGGAGGAGCGAGAGAACATGCTATTTTGGTCCTCAACCAAAAGAAGGTGTCCCAGGGAATATCGAGGACAACCCACTTGAGATAAGCGACGAGGGAGATGATTAAATAATGTAATAACTTGTAATAATCTTGAATAATCTTGGAACATTTTGTTATTGAATAATTTTGTTAGTGAATAAACTTGAAGATTTTGAATAAATTTGAAGCGAAATTACGTATTGATTAAATTTGAAGCGAAATCGCGTATTGAATAATTTTGATTAAAGTCACATATTGAATAATTTCGAATAAAGGTTACATTACATTACATAAAGCTCCTAAATATGTCCTATCATTACATTACATTCAGGTAGAACCTTCCAACTACAACAATTGTCTTACGTCTGAAATGGGGTAAATTCAAACTTGCTAAACAACAAGACTCAAACATTCATCCGACATATCTATTGTTGCACTCAAAAGATTAAATTATTGTTAGGTTTGGTTTAAATGATGGTATTCAAGTGTCAAAAGAATGAGGTCCATTCCTTGACACTTCAATACCTTCATCTAAACTAGCCTAACAAGACTTTAATCTTTTGAAAGGAACAATAGGAATGTTGGGTGAATGTTTGAGAACTGTCATTTAACAAGTTTGAATTACCCTATTTCAGAGTAAGACAATTGTTGTAGTTGGAAGGTGCATTTCCCTATCTAATCACGATCTTCTGGCGGAATCAGACTCTTGATAATATCTTTAGTTGATCTCGACAACGTTACCCGAATATTGATCAACTGGAACATGCTGTGCTCCCAAAACATGCTCGTCATGTTTTCGTCGTTTGTTAATTCCACTCAACTGTATGATACTCTCCCCTCGTCGAGCATTGAACGTTTATACCGAACGTATTCCACCCTCTTGGTGTCTGCGGGGTTGACTCCTTGGTTGAATTCATTCAGTTCATCCTTGAGACCTCTTAACGTTACACCAAGGCACCAAACCTTCAACCTCTGAGGTTCACCGCCGTTGAATTGTAAATGAACGTCGATCCACCCGGCCATTGTTTCAAATCTACACAATAAGAAATTAAAAACAATCAATGAAAACTCATTCAAGCATTTCATCAAACAATTGATGTGCAAATTATACATAAACCCTAAAAATCATAAAAATAACCATAAACTCTAAAAAAAAAACATAAAATTGCAAAAAGTATAACAAAATTATTCAACTTATATCTACTCTTAAAATAAATCATATACTCCTACATGTAAATCTACTTAAAAACTAAAATAAAAAATATATATATTAAACACCAAAATAAAAAATAACCCTAAAATTCTAAACTATAACATAAACATCATGCAAACATTTTAACTAAATCAATCAACTAACATCTACTCTAAAAATGAATTATAACATGTAAATCTACTCAAAAACTAAGATAAATTAAATCTAATCAAAAACTAAAAAAAAAAAAAACATTTATAACAACTAAAATGTAAGTTAATAGCATTATGATTACTTACTTGTGATTTTGTTGAATAAATTTGGTTGGATTTGGTTGGGTTTTTTAGAGAGATTTTGAGAGAGATTTGAAATTTTTTTGGTAAAATGAGAGTAATAATGGATGAGAGAGTTTATGCCAGATTTGTAACATGAGCGCATCGGTAGTTACCTACCGATGGGTTCCTCGGCAGTTAACTGCCGCCGGTTCTTTTATTCCTCGGCAGTTAACTGCCGCCGGGACTTTTCGTCATTTACATCTGTTTTTCAGCCTTCTCAAATGTTTCAACAACAATTTTCATAAGTTCTAAGGTAGCTTTTTTATCTTGCCAAAGAGACCCATATGAGCAGGTCCGACCCTAGGCATAGGCCGGAGGTGCGACGGCCTAGGGCCCATGCCGTTAGGGGGCCTTAAAAAAAATTATGTAGGAGGTGTATATTGAAATATTTGATTTTTTGGGGGTTTATATAGCAAAGTTCACTGAAAGGCCCAAACATTTGACATGATGAAGGGCTTGGCTCAAGTCTATTAATGTTTTAGGCCCTTTAGGTAAGATTTGCTCTATATACCCCTGTATGACACAAGGATTTCTATATACATCCTCCTTATAAAGAAATTTGGTTTTTTTTAATAATGTGCAAAAAATTTATTATCGAATAAATTGGCTATATTTTTGATATTTATTATCTAAGAAATTGAGATAGTTTTCATAATAAAACAAATTATATATTAGTTGAAAATAAGTCTACGAAATTAATCTTAATCTTGTATTTTTAAGGTTCCAAAAAAAGAAATTATATCAATATTGTGATGACAACTTTCTTGAATTCATTGAAAGGATTGTAAAATTGAATTCAATATTGCAAGATCATGTGAGACGCATTCATGATCATTTTGCATGTGCTATTGTTCTCTTCTGCGGTATTTTATTTTGTTTTGGTGTCTCTAAAATATTTGATTTATTTTCAGATGTTGCCTAAAAAAAATTATTTGGTAATGAAAAGTGAAAATAAAATAAAAGGAAGAGCTAATAAAATCACAACAATGAACTAAGGGGCCTTTTTCTCATATTTTATAAGGGACCTTTTTTTCATATTATACCTAAGACCCGTAAAACTCTAGGAACGACACTGCGTATGAGTTAACTCTCAATGATTTAATAAGTTCAAAATAAGTTTCTGACTCAAAGAATGCTTACATATACTTTATACTTTTTTACGACAAGTAAGTTTATATTTGATAATTTATATCAAACCGAGAAATATCCAAAACATGAGAAATATACTACAAATTCTAAACAATTCACAAAACAATTCACATGGGTGTCATGTTAGTACAAAAGAAAAAGCTATTTAAAAAAAAATTATACTACAAATTCTAAAAGGTAAAAGTATTAAGATAATACTCTATATTTCAAAGAGGATGTAATTGACAAAACTCCATCCTTAAGAGCATATCATATATTTCAAGCAAGGTATACAATAAAGATGTTAATTTATCACAATTCTCATATTATAAATCCATAGGATACATACACCCAAGTAAATACTTCCAAGTGATGTATTAAAGTTTTCACAAAAACCAACATAATATTCTATATTAATGGGGTTCCACCAGTTTGGTGTAGCATGGCATCGATCCCTTCAACACACTCCATTTTAAGCTGAAAAATTATGCATAAAATTTGTAGTGTTATTTTGTAACATATTTTTCCAGTGTTAATAGTATTCAAGTTGAAAGACATACCTCATCGGGAGTTTGTTCTGCTCGTATTTTCCGGCCCTCAAATAAGAAAACAATCGATTTCAAGTCCACGGATGTTTGATCACAATATGCATTCATCATCTTCTTTAATTTAGTCTTTCTCTTTATCTTAAAGAAGACTTCATTTCCATCCTGCAATCATATAAAAATTAGTCTTATATTGTTGACTCGTTGTGATGAAACCAAGCATGATATAGTGCATAACAAAATACAACATCGAATAAATCATATGACCATCATTCTACATTTAAAATCACCATATAAAGGAAATGACATAGTATTGTCAAATAGAGGCACAATATTAAAATAGTGTTCTTTGGACACTTTAAGCATACACATAGTCGAACATCATTACTTAAAAGTTATTGAAAATCCAAAAAGTGTCAAGTGATATAACAATAATATTGATAAACATGATTTTTAGTTGACAGGGGATTATGAAGGACACAAAAGTAGGGCAAGGAAGAAGAAATAAATAACTTTTTACCGATAGCAAAAACTTGAATCAATTACCGTCAAACAAGCACAAAGAATATAAACTTGCTTATGCAAAACGTTACAACTACAATTAGAATACGTTGAGAAAGTGTCCAAAAACAATGTCTATCAATACTATTAAAATAATTAAAATAGATATCATGTAAAACATTCAACCAAATGAAAAATTTGCATGATTGTCAAACTACACACACACACACACATATATATATATATATAGAGAGGACTGGTCAGAAGGCCAATCCTGTGATGACATGTCGACAGGAAGTCCTCCAGATCAAGGCACATCACTTGAGTAAGCACACTAGTGCCGGTGCACCCCACCTTATTGAAACAGTCCCCATTGAATCATCTTTCGTACATGTGGCCTCAAATGGACCCCTGATGAGGTGTCACATTTCACGGAAGCAGTAGCACATCCTTCCTCTATATATAGGGGTGACTCCGCGTCTCCCTCAAGGTACGATTCATTTCCCACACACTTTTACATATTCAACCTCATTTCCTACACTAACTTGAGCGTTTGAGTGCTAACTTCCCTGCATGCACCCTCCGTTCCACCGCGAAGACTTCATCACCACTGCACTAGAGCACTGCACCATTACTATTGCCTCCTTTCGTCTCCACCGGATAGATCAATCAATCAATATATATATATATATATATATATATATATACACACACACACACAAAATCTCCCTAAAATTATAACTGCAAGAATTTTATTAACTAATGTTTAACATAAGTCCGTGTGACTAACTGAAAAGTTAATAAATTTTTTTTCCTAATATATTATGATAATTCTCTAAGACATGAAACTAACAACAAGTTAATAACAATTTTAGTATTTAATAAAAAAAAACTCTTTTATATTAAATTTAGGATCTCATATTCCGAGACACATCAAATAACAGTCACCTAGTTCACAATTATATGGGTAAACAATATGCATACACAAATTGTTATTATATATGATACTAATATAATAAAATCATTACTATAATTATAAAGATAAATTAAAATAAACTTGTATAATGTTAAACTTAAAATAAGAATAAATTCTCTATGAACACTATCAAATAAGATTTATGTTAGTTACACCATACTCCTAATTGACTCAAAATGTCATTTTCTTTATTTTTTTTCCAGTAATCTTTAGTAAATTGGTGATCTTATTGTTACCTTAAGAATAGCTTAGACAAGACAAAGAAAAAACTAATTGATTAACAAATTGTCCAACCAACCACTTATATTGTTTGAAAATATTTTTAACTACTCTTCAATTGCATCTTTGCGTTATGATCTATTGAGTGAAAATCACAGATATAGAGCAGTGGTTCACGGTGCACTGTTGTGGCCGAGGTTGAATCTTCATGGTGAAGGAGAAAAGTGCAAGCATGCACTTCAGCACTCCGCACAAGTTAGTATTTTAGAGTAGTAGTTATGTGCGAAATGTGGTAAAAAGTGCAGTCTACCTTGAGGGTGATGCTCATTTATCCTTAAATAGATGATGTGGGCGCTAACTGTCCCCGTGAGACACGACATAATCAAGGGGGGCAGTTAGAGATGGCATGAATATCGGAGATGAGGTCAAGGCGTGCTCCAATGCTTTAATTGGGCCTTAGCTTGTTGGGTTACATGTCATTAGGCTTTTGCCGGTCCAGAATAATATTTATCTTAAGAACACTTTCATTGTCCTATTTGTAGCCTAAAAAATCAACTAGAAAAGGTAAACTCCATTGCATGCCAATTATTGTACCGAAAGAATTGACGTAGGAATATAAACTGATATACCAAATAACGAAAGTTTTTTTTTTGGGTGGGGGGATCAGTCTAATTATGTGATTGTGAATTGAATTCTATAAATTATAGAAGAAAACAAATGATAAACCTTAACTAATATTATCATACTCAAACATAATACCCATCTATCAAACTGAAAACATTTAGTGTACATAAATTTTAAGAATTAGATTGGTAATAAGAATCATAACAATAATGAAAATTAAGAGTAATAAAAATACATCAATCAGAAAATTCAACACATAAAATTAATTTATCTAATATTCTTATAATCAAACATAATACCCATCCATAAAACTGAACACATTATTAGTATACATAAATTTTAAGGATACCATATGTAATAAGAATCATAACAATAATGAAAATTTAAAGTAACAAAAATACATCAATAAAAAATTCAAAACATAAAATTAATTGAAATAAAAGAAAGGGAAAAGTGTACCTGACCTTTGACCTTCAAGTAGACGTGTTTGAAGACGTCGGATTTCTTGTCTTCATCAACATTGAGATTGATAGTTGGAGTTGAAGCAGAACCAGACATCGTTCTTCGTATTTTTTGTTTTCCTCACTGAAAAATTAGGGTTCTAATTCAATTATGATTTCATATTATGTCAATTTGGTACTTTTATTTGTTTAATTGATGGGTTTATTATGTATATCGGGCTTGAGCAGTCATTTTATCATGTATAAATGTTGGACTCATCCAGAAATAAGTTAGTGAGAATCCTATTTGCACCCTAATATGTAAATATACACCCTATATCACTTTTTTTCATTTTTTTTTATTAATACACCACTTGCTAAAATATTATTTTCATTTCCCTTTAAATATATTATTGTTATTTTATGAAAGAATTTTAATGATGAATGTCATTAGTGTAAAACTATTTATAAACTAATGTTTGATTTGAGTTGTTTTTGCCATATTACCCCACTCATGTATATGATCCTGCCAAACATGATATCCTTGAGTGATGGCATTGAATGAAATTTGAGTAGGGTACTTCTGTCAACATCATCCTTCTTCTATAATGAATGGGGGTGGAGCACATGCACATACTCCAATAGTGAAGTCAGTAAGTGTTGTGGGTGATGAGGCATTTAGGGTAAGAGTATGTATACCTAAGTCAATGCCCTTGAGTTAGTATATATAGTTTAGGTTTACGGTTTTAGTTCTAGAACCTTTGCTTGGACAACTATCTTGAACGAACAATTGTAGTCTTCAAGGGACGACTATGAGCATATTACGAGCAGAAGACATTGGATGCGGTGTGGATGGTTCAAATTTTCTTCAAGGGTCATACTTCCAATGTGATCCTAGGAGGGGTCCATGTCATGGCCCATATGGAAACCTTAGGAGTGACATCCAAAACATAGAAAATTGATCTTCTCCAATAAAAAATTGCTCACTCCCACACAAACTGACAAAAATATCCCCCACGTGAGTTAAGGCGCACATGTGTTAAACTTAGTGTGACTTAAGTCACGTTGAAATACAATGTGAGTTAACTCATGCTGATTACAGGTCAACGTGGGTGAACTGATGCTGGGTACTGGTATAGTAGCAGACAATATTAAATACCATTAACTAAGTCATTAATGACTATAATCTTTACACACTCATAATTGATCCGAATTACACCATTTTAACAACATAATAATATAATCACACATAATCGATCCAAATTTCACAAATTCGTCGTTAATCAGACAATCACACATAAATGATCCAAATTAGACTAATTCATCATTAATGATGCATAATCACTTAATCACACTTAATCACACATACACGATCCAAATTACACAAATTCGTCGTTAAATACACAAAATCACATAATCCCACATAAACAATCAAAATTACTCATATTCTTCGTTAAATTACACATAACACAAATTCATTAAAATGCAAGATTACGGATACAAATTCGAACACATTAGACTATTACACGTTAATAAATATTACACTTCAATGGATCAGACACAAAGATGTAAAATGTTATTTTCAACCCTAAACCCTAAACCCTAAACCCTAAACATCTTTATCATCACGGATAACTCTAAACATCTCTATCATCACGAATAACTTGTGGAAAATACACGGTCTTCCAAAAGTCCTCTTCCTTATCCTCCCCTATATTCACGCATGGCACCTGTACAAATACATGACATGTTCTTTGATATTCAACAATATGGACCAACATGAGATGTTTTGTTAAGTTGTGTTTTCAACTCGTCCAACTTGTCGGTGAGGGTTTAAAAGACCTTAATCTTTTTATTCGTGGCGCAATATCAGACATGATCTTGAACTTTAACTTGTGCATCTTCAGACATGTTTCACTTCAAAAAAATTAATGGAATAACAAGTATGTGAATAAAACTAAATGAAAGATAAAATAAATAGTTGAATAATTAAAGACCACAAATTGCGAGGAATAATTGGCGTGTCATATCCGGCCACCAAAAAAATATTTCACTTTATATATTTATATAATACATATATTGTTAGTTACATATTGGACACAAATATCGGCGTTACATAACCGACCACTAAAAAATATGTCGATGTAATATCGACAAAAAATAGGACGAACACGGACAAAAAAGTGTCGTGGCCTATCTATCTAGCTAGTGATAGTGCATCATCTTCATCTTCTTCAATGACTTCAAATTCTCCTATTGGTTTTTCCGGAGTGGGAGTTTCACAATAAATTGGATTGTGTTCAATTGTTGGTTTTTTCGGCGGCTTCAGCTCTTTGGACATGAGGTCAGTGAACAAGGCTTGTCTATCCATAAATAAAAACTCTCATTACTCCGCCTCACCACTCTTGTGATTCCTCCACTCCCCACAAGACGGTAGTAATGGACAACTGTCTTTCAAATAAATATGATGAAAGCGGGCTGGAATTAAGCCAAGACACAAGATGTTGGAATGTGGGTTAAGTAGTAGAGCACCTCAGATTAGGAAATATGTCTCACATATACCTCTTTCGGGCAAAACTAATTGAACAACAACTCTATTGTAGCAAGTTGCAACAATGTAACCCATATCCGGTAATGTCAACCACTTATCTTCAAGCGCAATTCCACCATTATTTGTTGGAGGGTGTAAACCATCCAATATATATATTTAAAACGCTTCACCGAACAAAATATCAAATAGTCACTTTTATTATTTTCAACTCATGAATAAGTGCACTAGGAACCAATACATGATTTTCCTCATCCATGCCCATGTGTCTAGCTATGACCCGGAATTCACAATTATCATACCCTTTCACATTCACAATATTTTCAATGGAAGGTCTCATGATCTTTGACATTTGTGTAATGTATGGTAAATTCCTAAAATGTTTTGTAGTAGGCATTGAAGCTTGTGAGCGGGAGTAAGTGCCAAGACGTGCACCTTTCCTCTTTGAAAGTGATATCTTGGGTTGTGAGGATTGACTATCGGGATATTCAGAATCAACACGCTCCCACCTCACCCTTGGATGTCTCTTTCGGTGTAGACCTCACCCTATTAGGTTCTCCCTTGGTTACCACCTTTCTTGGAGGTGGAGACAACATTGTGTCTTCCGGAAATCCTAGTTGATGCATTGCTTATTTGATGTGGATTTCATCTAATAAGTGGATCTTTTGAGACGTTCTTGAAGGGTTGGTTTGACATCGCTAGAAGCTTCAATTATGGCCGGTTTCGGCTCAACGCCATCATCTGCTACATTTTCAACCATCACTATGTATATTGAATAACAAAATAACAAGGAAAAAAATATATAACTTGTGCAACAAGCTAACAAAGAAAAAAATAATTGGCACAAAATTTCAAAACTGGGCGTTACACTAGCATGACTTATGTCTCGATGCCCTAACACCTGCGTGAGTTAACTCACGTTAACTCACGTTCATCATGCTTCCCAAACTGACAAACATACCTCAAAAACTAGCAAAATCAAGAGTTAAGATGATACATTACCTGATTTTTGATGCATGATGAGCGTAGAAACTTGCTTCCTGACGATTTGCAATGATTTGAAATGAAGATTTTCACCCAAAAATTAGCACTTTTACGTTTTTGGAGGTGAAGAGGGAAAGAAAATGGCTGTTGGAGTGTGGGACTGATGGGTTTTGTACCAAAACAGTACATCCATCCCACGTGAGTTATGTCACGTTGAGTTTACGTCATGTGTGAGTTAACTCACGCTGAAAGTACCGAGCGTGACTTAAGTCACGCAAGGGTACATTCATCCATTCAATTGGGAGTGAGTGTTTTTTGTTGTGAGAAGAGCAAACAATTAGCCCCAATTTATTAGTTAAGAGAATCAAGCTATAGCTTTTTCTTCAAACAATGTTAAATGTCGTGATGAAGAAATAGCATTTCAACCTTCTTGATCATGCTTCAATAGAAATAGCATACTCCCATGCTGGATCAGTTTTATTTCCTTTTGGCCTTACCCTAGCAGAAACGGATGAAGGTACTACTGGAGCTGAAGAAGCAACTGAAGAAGTTTCATTAACATTACTAGTTGGGACTCGTAGGGTGTGGGAAGCACGTAGGAACGGACGATCCTACGTGCTGGGACTCGTTCCTGACTACCTTGATTAGTAGGACACCATCTCTTGAAGATTCTGGCTGGGTGAGATTAAAGGAGACCTTACTAGTTTTACATTGCTACATTTGTATTGTGATGTTGATAAGCGATGTTGATCAGGTCATATCAGAAGTAGGTGACTGATGTTGTAGGATGTGATTATGGTGCTCTATATTATAGATACTAAGAATGCAATCTTTGAGATGGATCATGGTTTTCTTGATTTTATTTAGTGTTCAATTTGATTGTCTTTTTGCAATATGCATGTTTCACTATTTTATTTGAGTGCAATGGTGAGGCTTCAATGTGCATATGTTCTTGTTACCATTGTGATATCCACACATGAACCTATTTTATCATTTGAAGTTACTTAATGTTATAGAATTCAGAGCTTTTTTAACATTGACATCATTTAATTGAGCTAGTGTCAACTTTCATGCTAAAAGTTGATGTTAAGGATAGAGAACACCCTTGATTTTTGTGTGTTTTTGCTATTACAAATTATTCTACCTTAAGAATACTATGTGTCTTTATTACTATACTGACTTTTTCCTCATTTACAGTTCATGGATGATGATGATGATAGATTTTATAGGTTCTAGGGAGACGAGTGTCTTGATTCTGTGTAATGTTGTCTACTTCTTCGTATGGATACATTATGATTCTATTTGTTATTGGTCTGTAGAGCATACTCTGCTTCTTGCCTTGGAGACAGTTGTAAAACAAGGTGAAAATACTCTATTTGTTATCAGTACCACTTTTCTGTTTCCATCTTTAAGTGCTTGCTTATATGAATTGTTTGTGTTTGGCTGTTAATGGTTTGAAAGTTGAAATATGAAAGAGCACATGGTCCAATTGCAAGATGTTATAGAAAATGGAAGATGTCACTTCAGTAGCTACTGAGAAGGAGCTAGAGCTCTATGTTGCATAGGTACGGGTACGATACAGGTACCGGTCCGAAAATACGTCAATTTTAGAAAAAGTAAGGTACATGTACGTCAATAAGATCATAAATTTTGTTATAGAATATAACATAAAGGAATTAAATTCTTCAATTCACAAAAAAAAAATCACATTAAAAGTTTAAAAAGTCGAAATTTAGAGTTGGTTACAACAATAAAGTAACTCAAACACACAAATAATAGTATATTGTCATATTAATGTATAAGAGAAAGCCTCAAATTTCACTCACAATACAATAATGAGCAAGAATGGAGTACCATGAGTACGTACGCATACCCCATACAGGTGCGTACCTGGTACCGATACTTTACCATTTTACAAGTACCCATGCTTCAGAGTAGAGCTTGAAGCTCAACATATTGAAGCAAGGAGCATTATATAGCAGGTAAATTAAATCAACTTTGACGCAAATTACACCATTCATCAACAAAAAAGAATCCAACAACGCACAAATTAAAAATATTCATTTCCTAAATCCTTTTCAAACTTATACTATTTGATACTAGAAAACATAGTTTGTTGACAACAATTATACAACTATTATAAAAATTAATAAACTATCGAGGAATAAAAGTACTTGCAGACATTTGATTGTATGAGAACAGTGCAGAACTATTGGCAGATTGAGTAGAACTTGATTCTAGTGCAAGAACGTCGGAATAAGTTCTACCATGCAAGAAAAACGCAGGTTCTTTTGGAGTTGGTAATTCAATTGCATAACTGCTAAGATAAGAAGCAACTGTCACAATTGATGGTCTAGCATCCGGGTCATTTTGAACACATAACAGACCAATCTGAATGCATTTAATGACTTCATTTGTAGAATAATCTTCTTGAATATTTGGGTCCAAAATACTTATAGGTGTTTGATCCATCCACTGTCTCCATACCTGAAATAATGTGTGAAATTTTATTTCTCAATTATTATCTTGGTCGTATGTGATATACTTAAGTGCAAAGATTTTTTTTTTTGTTCTTAACTCTTCGATTATCAGGGAAAAGAAGCTCTCGTAACTCGAAATCCGACCAAAAGATATATAAAGTCCGACTAAAGATTGTTCAATGCTCTGACTCGAGAGTATAAGCATTTATCATAAAAGGAAAAATGAAAGGATACCACTGCTAGATCATTACACTCACATGATTCAAGAGGTCATAAGCAACATGGTGTGGAGTAAATGGACTTTTATTCTTCTTTCCAGCAATGATCTCTAAAAGCATAACTCCAAAACTATAAATGTCCGATTTTTCAGAAAATTGTCCAAGCATTGCATATTCCGGAGACATATAACCACTACAAAATAAATTAAATGTATTTTAATTATGAAGTTGTGCGAAAAGATTTGAACCAAAAAAAAAAGTAGAAAAAGATAACAGAGGAGTCAACATTCAAAACTTACTATGTTCCAGCAATTCTATTTGTATTTCCCTCATCTTGACTTATTTCAACAATTCGAGCCAAACCAAAATCTGAAATTTTAGGAATCATATTTTCGTCTAATAGAATATTGCTAGGCTTGAGATCCCGATGTATAACTTTGAGTCGAGAATGTTCATGCAAATAAATAATCCCTCGAACAATTCCTCCTATGATGTTGAAGCGTTCAACCCAAGCTAACAACTTTTGTTGTTGAGAATCTACAAAATAGTTCACGAAATAAAATTAAGCCAATATATAGGAAAAAGTTATATATGTAATACCTTAATCTAAATATTGACAAATGAAAGAGTTTAAAGTGAAAAGTGTCTAACCAAATAGAAAGTAATCAAGACTCTTGTTGGGCACAAATTCATAAATAAGTATTTTCTCTTGTTCTTCGAGGCAAAAACCAATAAAAGCCACTAGATTTCTATGTTGAAGCTTGGCTATCAACAAAACTTCATTCTTGAACTCTTCTACACCTTGATTAGAACTTTTTGAAAGCCTTTTTATAGCCACTTCTCGTCCGTCAACAAGTATACCCTAAAAACATAAGGAACGGTCTTCTATCAAATATATTTGATTATGAATTTTCCTCTTCAATTGAGATAGAGTGAAAATGATAACTAACTATAGAAAATACCAAAACAATGGCTTGAAAGTTTTCAATAATGTTTCCTATTTTTGCATTTTCTCACCTTGTAAACCTCTCCAAACCCGCCTTTGCCAACGTAATTGTCCTTAGAAAAGTTGTTGGTTGCTGCTTCAATTACCTCCCAATCTAATTGTAGGGGTTCTAAAGTGGCACTTTCTTCACCAACTAGATAGTAGATACAATTTATTTGATTTAGTTTTTAAATTAAGTTATTAAACTTCTTAAATCTTATAAGAAATTGGAAGATCAAAAGAACCTTTCGTCATATATAAATCAGACAGTACTTACAATTTTCTCGAAGAATAGTCCTACGACTCTTTCTTCCCCTTTTCTTAAGAAGGTAGCCAATAGAAAAGAGCATCACCGAAATAATTGTAGGGACAACAACGAAGACAATTTTCCGTTTCTCTGCACAAAATAATTAACATTTATAAATCTCATAATTTCAATGTAGTAATAAACAATACAAACCTTACCTGCATTGTCTGGTAATGGAGAAGGACTCCCAGGCGGCTGAGCTTTGTGACCCTCCATGTAAAATTGGAACAATTCAAACCTCAGATTGCAGCTAGGGTACATAATTCTGCCCCCAACACTACCCAAATTTGACCATGGAATTGCTGTAACGATCACATCATTTAGACAAGTAGCGCAATCCTCACTAGACAAATCCCGCGTACATTGTCCAAGAGAATACAAGGTTTGTCTAGCATTCAGTTTTAATGAATTAGTCATATATCTATCATCACTGTCCCCTGTATCATTCGCAAGTTGAGATAACTGATTCGATAATGTACTAGTGAACAAGTTTTGGTTTGTGATAGAATGTTTGGTGATATTTATATCTCTATATATAGGACTTGTTTCGATGTTAGAGAAGAACTTCCGATCAGAATAGTGAAGGAAGCAGTGGCTGTACCAAATTATACCCTTTGGAGATGAAAGACACTTTGAGTATATTTGATCAGTTGCATTTTTCACACATCGACCACAGAGGCGAACGGGAAGGTCACCTCGACACATGAAGAGGCCATACAACATTTCTTCCACTTTAACAGTATGGGATTTTTTACCATTTGTGGCGTTGGAGGCCAAATAAGAGAGAAGTAATTTGAAGTTATTGTTAGGGATTGCACTGTAGTTTCTTGGGCAATTATAGGAAAGATAAATTGGATCTTGTGAAAATCTAGAATCTTGTTTTGAATCATTTGTTTGAGGAACAAGCTCATTTGGTGAAGAAGTATTGATAGACCTATAAAAAGGATATAGTTCATAC
>Ga0228711_1003788_pt1 | contig 23466 bp, 10 predicted proteins | sample MedpolnodulmetaG_2_FD_177996 | JGI IMG/M metagenome (GOLD analysis project Ga0228711, IMG submission 177996) | Root nodule microbial communities from Medicago polymorpha collected in Santa Monica, California, United States - brown nodules | ecosystem: Host-associated > Plants > Roots > Nodule...
TATATATATATATTTATACACACAAAAAAAAAAAATCCCATGAGCGAAATACAAAGTTAATCATCATAAACACAACGTTCATGGATTTAGGAGACATGTTATTGATATGCATGACCATTTGAACTCTATGTAGAAGGGCAACAACATCATCTGGTGTTAGAAAGTCAAGAGTGTCTAACACAAATGGTATAAAAACATGTTTTCTTATGTTTGACCACATTACTTGACGCAGCTTTGAAGGTTGCTTGTCCGCCATAAAAGCCATGAACCTCAATCCCATAAATGATGAAGCTCCAAACTCATAACAAATAGAAAAGTACATTAATTGTGACCAAAATTTAGAAACTTAAACAACATTGTTGAGATCACAGAGAACTAATTACATCTCAAAAAAGTGAGAACTAATTAAAGTCATTTGTAAAATGTTTTTTTAATTATCCAAAAATAAATTAATTTTTAACCTCACTTTTTCTATATTTTTTATTTTGTCATCAATTCTCTTAAAATCAGTTTCATTAATGTAGTAAAGCATTTAGCTCGTTTTACATATCATGGGTTGAACTAGTATTGCATATTAGTTTGATTATTCAATCAACTTAATCTAAGACTATTATGTTTTTGCAGTTTTCTTTGGCAACCAAAGTGTCTATGGTAATGATGGAGATAAACAACAAGGGCGACTTTAGCAACAAAAAAATACCGCAATCATGAATTAGACCCTATAATAGCTACTAGGGTAATTTCAAAATTAATATAACGACTTTCATATAATCAATAGGATATAAATTATCTCAACATGTGTTGCTTGTACTATTCTACTCTTAACTAATTGAAACCACTTATGAGGAATTTCAATAATGTTGTTAGCTTGGGGAAATGATAGCTACTTGTGCATATTTGTTAATCTGATACAATTTAGAGCCCATTGACAAACAGACACCTAACAAAACAGTCGGAACTCCAAAACGATACTAACTTATTTAAAAACAGCCAAACAATAATTAACAATCGATGGTCTGCAACAATAAGCATGGAACTTAAGTCATATTTGATTTGCAAAAAGAGTAAAAACATTCTTTATTAAAAGATGGTGAAGTGATCGAACAAACGAGAGACAACACAAAAACTCAATACTTTGTCCTCACTAAACTAAGACTATTTCTTTTTAAGGCTTACATTTATTTTTAAAATAGCTTAACCGCAAAACTCACATACACTATGTGCCCCAACATATGAAACGTCTCTACAACATTTCATTGTATTAACTGTACTTACGAGTTAAGGCTTACAAATTTATTCGTTGGAATATAAGCTTTGCGATACAAAATAGACCAATACGTGAAAGTACTTGTTTAAAAATGTTATTCTCTCTCCTTTATTCATCACTTCCAATTCAATTATTCTGGGACAGAGGGAATAGTAGGTAATCAAAGCGCAGCAGCAAGAACTGTTAAAACAGCATCGTATTTACCTTATTGAAAAGACATAATTTCTTCCTAAACAAAATGTTAGCATTGCAAAGCACATTACAGGAAAGTAGTGACACATAACATGTCCATCCTCCTCCACAATCAACCAGCCCCAATAATCTTCCATTGCTAAGTGGGCCAGTTACTCTCAGCAACAGACTTTAAATAATGTTAAACTGCACATCTTGAGTTATGTAACAACTCATTACGAAATATTGGCTTTTGAGCTCACAATGATCTTCTAGACCATACCAATTTAACATGAGAAATTATATTTGTTCTATCATTTTGGAACATCTTTTGGGAGTACCTTTTTTTCCTCTTGTTTCAGGAGAAGAACAAGTAAGAACATAATAAGAGTATGAGAGAGAGAGAGAGAGAGAGAGAAAGTTGTCCCAAAAATTGTCCAAAATAGTTGTATAAACATCATTTCTCATTTAACATATTCTATTTTAAAACATACGACCTTTGCCATAATGGATATTTCACTGGTTGTGAAACTGAGGCAAAAGAAGAAAAAAAATAACCAACTTAACAGGCTGTGATAATGTCATCAACCCAGCAATTTTTATGACAAAATTTTGATTTCTGCAGATCAGAGCTAGAACATCATAGAATGGAAAATTACGTTGAAAACCTATAGCAGTTTTCTGTACACAAAGAATCAGATTTCCTTGAACTAACACTTGCAAAAAGATTTCTAAACTGTTAAAAAGAAAACCTAATTCAAACTAATAGGAACTATATATATATTTCAAGGCACACCCATCAATCAGCAATTGATACATTAAATGCCATAGTATTTCATGGCAAAACCCTCAACCAGCATTAGCAAATCACTTCAATCTTCAAGTTAGGAGACCATTTTGTCCATGCCTCTGCCAGTAGTTGAAACTAAAGAGCCACAGCAAGAAAATCACAACGTGGTTGACTAAGGATCAGCCCCTCTAAATTCAAAAAAAGAAAGAGATATCTCCGGGGGAGAGGGTGTTGTTGCCACACATTTGAACTGTGACCAAAACAACAAATGGAATCAGCATAAAAGCATCAAATGTGACAAGTGCAATGAAATAAATAACTCAATTGTTTAAAAAGCTTGGGCCAAGGTAGGACAAATTAAGTTTGTTTGGTAAAAAAGGATTGACAATAAGCGTGCAAGAATATCACCTTATGCTGTTTGTATTTATCTCTCACAGCTTGCAAAACGCCACCTTTCCTACCAAGGTACAAGTCATGTATATTTAGAACACATTCCTTCAAGTCTGCAGGTTTATATCTGGTGAATTCATAGATGGCTGAATTCTGTAATCAAATGGAAATATTTTAGCAACTGTGTCAAAGTCAAATACCAAATATAGATTGTACATGAATTAAAACATTACCCAAGGATGAGTCTTTGGGCTTAACATAAAACGTGCAAGAAATACAACTGATGCAGCCACCATAGAAGGCAAGAACTTCACACAATTATAATCCAACAAACTGAGCTCAGCAAGGTAAGAGCAAAGGAACTCAAACTGCAACTCAGAAGCCTGCATAAAAGAGATAAAAGTATTAAACAAACCAAGTCTCCAGATTTGGCACACATAAACGGAAATGGGTTTTTGCCTGCAACATTTTGAGTAATAAATAATAATCCAAGTAAAATTGATTTCGAACTTCTGGATAACTAGATTTGAAACTTCCTATAGCACAACCCAAAGATACTTTCTTTGTGGAAGTGGCTAGATTGGCCACATTTACCAAAAAAATTAGGGTTGAAACATCCTTTTACCACCAAAGATGAAGCAGAGGTATTCATTAGTGTACAAAACAAGATAGGAATTTAATTTTCATAAATTAGTTTCAGAACGAACTATCCAGAAGGTTCAATTCCCATTTCAGACCCTCCCAAAAGCTCACAGTTCAACTATTTCTCCAAATGACATGACAAAACCCACTCTAACTCTCTTTCTATTTATATACAACATCTCTTATTTTCACAAACAATCTCCATATGCTACTATTTGATAAGAGAGAATAATCAATGTCATAAAGACATAAGCACACACAATAGCAAAAGTAACCAAAAGTCCCACACTACTAAAAGTAAAACATAAGCACACATAATACCCAAATCAATGTCATAACCTATAACTACTATGAGATGGGTTGAAGAATGAGATAACTTACATCAACACCCTCTAGACCAACTTTAGTGATGAATCTTCTGCAAACAGAAAAAGAAAATGAAATGTGAGCTAATATACAAAAACAATAGTACCATTCAACATACAAAGAAACATAATCAATAAAACACACATGCCTTAGGAATGTCTTTATTGTAGGACCACCCAATTCAAACTTCAAAGATTTCAAAATATCAGCCTCCATGCTCAAAACCTTTAATCAAACAAAAAACAAAACAATGCCATCCAAAATCAGCAAGATCCAAAACCAAACAAACATTCAACAACACAAACAAAAAACTTCAACTACAAGATTCACCTCTTCCTTGGAGTATGTATTGTCCGTAATGTAACAAAAGTCCTCAACCTCAGGTGGCTTAATCTCTTCATATTTTCTACATCCAAAACAAATCAAAACTCAATAAGCATAAATAATAAATAAATCAATGTTGGCTCCTCACAATTTGTTTATGGTCCAATATACCAAATTAATTCCAACATTTTCATAAGAGTAATCTCTTTGATAAAATGGGTCAAAGTTAATAGAGGAACTAATTTGACCACCATTATAGAATGCAACAAACCAATGTGAGTGTTATTTTAATTTGGGTACAAACAAATTGGGAGGGACCAAATTAGGTATTTATTCATCAATACAAAAGTACAAATCAAAACAACAAACAAAAACATATAAACAAACTTACGAAGCAACCAACATCGAAGCAACACCGAGTAATTGCAACTTCTGTCTGGTTAAATCATTCAACGACAAAAACCGATCGATATAAGAAACCGAAAAATAAAGCGTATCTGAAACAAGCTTGTATTCTTCAGCAACTTCAACCAACCAATCCACAAGAACACCCCTCATACTCGCATTAACATCCCTCTGAACTTTCTGTATATAATCACACAATGGCCTCTTACTAGAATCAACCTAAAACAAACAAAAAAACAAAAAACCCTAAATTAAGCAAAAAGCCCCAAATTAGGGAAAACCAAAACCCTAATTGAAATTTGAAGTTAAATAAAATAAATCAATTTACCTCCATATTACGAAGATAATCGTAAATATCAGAAACATAAGTTTCACATAACTGAGGATCTTCGAATTTCTCCAATTTCTCCGGTACCGGAGTTTCATCGGAGTTTGATGAAGTGGCAACGTGTTGTTTTTTCTGCGTTGGTAAAACGACGTCGTTTGCGTTTGCGTTTGTGTTAAAGTCGTTTGTAATTTCACCGAGAGGAACGCGTTTTCGTTTGCGTTGCTGTTCACATAGTGCAGCAACGGCTTTTTTCTTTGCTTCACGTTGAGGGCGGCGCGTGGGGTTAACGCTCTTTGGTTCCATAGTGAAGAAGATTGAAAAGTGAATGAATGAATGAAGAAGAGTGAGAGAATGAGAGAGGGTTTTATTTTAAGTTTTTTTTATCTTTTTTGAGCGGAAAAGTGGTTTGAAAATTTGGTTATGTTTTGGGAAATTTGTTTCTATAGCGGAAGCGCGTGGTTTCGAAAATTTTCAGGTGCCGGTGTTCCCGCCTTGTTTTTTGGTGTTTTGAGAATTCGGAATTTGGGTTTGAGAAGGATTTCTAAACGGGTGGGTCCGGAAAATATGCGGGTGGGTGTGTCAATGATTAATGCTACTTTTCAGTTTTCTTTTTCTTTTTGACTCTCATTAATTACCAATCTCCTATAATATGGTGTTGCGGCTAGATTTCAACTTGAGAACTTGCTCGGGAAGGAAAATGCCAAGAATCCTTGCATCATACTCCTCGTCTCATGTTAAACCAGATATTTGATTATTTCATACATATTAAAAAAAACGTATAAATGAAAGATAAAAAAATAAGTTAAAGTTTTATTTATGAGTTTGAAGGGACGGATAATAGAAGATTGAAAGGTTCAAAATATAAATGAATATGATAAAATCTTTTATATTTTTTGAAAAAAATAGTTTTTTTATGAACTACTAGTAAATTATTTTGAGAACTACCAGTGATTTATAAACTAGGGGGGTGTATTCAATTAGGATTTTAAAGGACAATTTTTGTTTAAAAAAAGTTTTGAGGATTTTAAAAGACTTTGTAGGATTTTAATGACTTTCAGGATTTTAGAATACTACCAGGATTTACGTCATAAGATTTTAAAGGATTTGAAATGATTTTATGGATTTAAAAGATTTCAAAAGATTTTATGAATTTTAAGGACTCAACACATTTTCCGTCATACTATTCTCAATATAGACTCTTACTAACCGATTGTTTCGTGGAATTTCAACACATTCATGAGAGTTATAGGTTTGGAATAAAAAGTTCTCATGTTTGTTATCATGGAACCAATGGTTGTTCCTAAGAAAGAATCATTCCCATGAAAGAAATTTTGCGGTTATTCAGCTTTCTATTCCCCTCTAATTCACCTTTAATTGAGGATGAAAAAATTTATTCCCAGGAGTTACAAACAGTTTTCGCGTAAACTAGCGGTGCACCCCACTAACTAGCACGTTTTCACCTACATATACAATTGTCCAATTTTATTTTTTTTTTGTTTGAAAAATACATTTCAAATGAAATATATCAATAATTTTTAAGAATTTATTACAAAGGATTCCCATGAACTAAACTATGCTACCCAAACACTTTTGTTTATGAAATTTAATCCTTGAAAAGTCATTTATGGGATAAATTTTTTATACCGTGAAACAAACGGATGATATTTTTATTTCTATTTTCATGAGAGATAGAGAGAGGGAGAAGAGAGGAGAGAGAGAATGAATGGAGAAGAGAGAGAGAGAGAGGAGAGAGAGATAGTTAGTAAATTTTTTAAAAGAAAAAACAATCATAAGAAATCTCATGTTTTCATGAAAGACTTTTTCATGCTAAAATTTCACTAGAAAATCCCACAAAATCCAATTTGTTAAACAATCCTTCAAAATTTGAATGATTTTGAATACCATGAGACTTTTTAAGTGATGAAAAATCTTGATTGAATACCACAAGACTTTTTTAAATGACAAAGAGTCTTGATTGAATACCACAAGACTTTTTTTATGTTACAAAGAGTCTTGATTGAATACCACAAAACTTTTTCATAATTAAAAAGTCTTTTAAAATCTATTAGAATCCTAATCCAATACATCTCCCTAAACAAAAAAGTTTGTTCATGTAAAATTTAACTTAGTTGAGATGGACATCGTAGATGTCGGTGAAAACTACCAGTAATTCATGAATTTGTTTGGAAGAACTTGTGATTCTCACATAACTTTAAATCACAATGTCCATAACTAGTTAACTCACATAAAAAACTTGTAAATCACGATGTCCATTTCAACCAAGCTAACTCACATAAAGAACTTGTAATTCATGAATCCGATGATTCATAACTACTAGTTGACTCACATAACTTTGAACTTGTTGTTTATGAGAGTTAACTTGGTTGAAATGAACATTGTAGATGTCGGATTTGAACATCGGATTTATCACTTTTTTTATCTTAACAACAGGATTTTAAGTCACTAAATTATTTGATATAGTCACACGGGTATATTTTTTTGGGTTAAATATGTTTTTGGTCCCTACATTTTGCACGATTTTGATAATAGTCCTTACATTTCAATAAATGTTTTTAAAATCCCTACATTTTTCCTCCATTAGCGTAAATAGTCCCTGTTGTCAAATTTCTAACGTGATGCCAATGTTGGCAGTTCAATCTCGCCGGAAAACGACGGAGAACTTCTCTATGAACTTCACCACGATCTTTCTCCGCAGCGTCGTAGATGCGGATTGCCAGTGTTCGTCACGCTTCCGGTGAAATATGTTGATTTAGAGGGGAAGATTTGGAGGCCGAAAGCGATGATGTTATCGTTGAAAGCACTTGCTGTTGCGGGTGTGGAAGGTGTTGTGGTGGAGATTTGGTGGGGTGGGGTTGAACTTGTTATGATGGCTTGCGTTTCATCAACATGGCACTGATGGCAGAGACCAATTGCACTAACGGAGGAAAAATGTAGGGATTTTAAAAACATTTATTAAAATGTAGGGACTATTCTCAAAATCGCGCAAAATGTAAAGACCAAAAACATATTTAACCCTATTTTTTTTTATTTTGGTCAGATAATCCATGATTAAAAATTCATCTCTTAAGATAAATAAGTGATGAGTTCAAAGTTCAAACTTCAATTCATCTATACTCAAACCTCAATGTCAATCAAATTATGCACACGTAACTGCTTTTTCATTTACTTTGTTTGGCAAAAATTTTGATAAATTGTTTCTCTTACAGGTATTGTGATCAATACAACTAAATAAATATAAACAAGGGCGGATCTTAGTGAGGTGACAGGAGGCCAGTCATGGCCCTCACAATTAAAATAAAATAAAAAAATGGTAAAGCCAATTAGAATCGTGACAACTGATAGTGATTAATAAGTGTTTCCCTATGCTTAATTATTTTAAAAAAATTGTTAATTGTCAACTAAAAAAAAAGCATTGTTAAATTAAATAATGGAAGTTCATATATCTTTAGTTTTTCCTAATTTGTATTTTTCTGAGAAGCATTAAAAATTGTAAGTGAATAACACGTAAGTGTCCAAAGTTTATAATACTATATGAATAAGCATAGTTTTTCCTAATTTGTTTTTTCTGGAGAATTAACAAAATCTATAGGATCCAAAGTGTGTATCATACATGAATAGGAATGCAGAAAATTATTTCAATATAGATGAATATTAAAACTAGTTTTGTGTCTTGGATTCCCTACTTCCCTCTGATTCTTTCTTTAATCTATTTGTATCATTCCGATGTGAACTTGGATATGTTTCCTCTAATTTTCTTTACAAAGATACCAATACAACAATGCTTTCGAGATTTCGTTTGTTGGATTCTCTCTACTTCCATCTTTTTTTTTTCTTCCTACAATTGAATTTTTTTATCTTTTGTATGTCCTATGCAAACCTGGGACTCCCCCTCTCTTTCGTTTGATTTTTCTTTTGTGTTGAACTTCCGATTTTTAAAGAAATGGGTTCTAATAATATGAAGTTTGATTACTTGATCGAAAGTTGTCACCAAGAATCAAACGTTCTTTTGAAAAATTCGTCATTTTATAGAGTTAAATTGTTTGATTTCTCTTTTTTGTTTGATTTGTAAAAGGTTAAGGTAGGTTTTGTAAGAACAATAATGAAAACTATATCTTCGCCTATAAAATTTAAGTTGCAGTTTTAGTGTCTATTTACTGAGACTTCCCAACATAAGGTAAACAACTCATTTTGTAATTAAATGTTGAAGTAGCCTCTGTCAACCAAGAACGTTGACACCAACTAATATATTCTTATGAAAATTGACCTTAAGACCCAAAGTCGCCTAAAAAGGATAAGCAAAGCTTTTAATGCTTTGATATTCGCCTAACTTTTGATTCCCACTAACAATGTATCATCAACAAATTGTGAGTGGGAGATCGAAACATTATTTGTTCAGTTAACCTTGTTTGTAACCCGTATAAAGACTGACCTCTATTAAACCGCATGGTATAACATTAAGGCTTTCAACATCGATCAAAAAGAGAAAAGACGAAAGAGGACCACCTTAACGAAGTCCTCTTTCAAATTTGAACTCATTAGTCGGGCACCCATTTAGTAGAACTGAAGTTGAAGCAATATTGTCACATTCTGTAATCCACTTTTGTCATAAAGTTGGGAAATTCATTTTATTCATAACAAAATCAAGATATTATCAATGAACTAAATCAAAAGCCTTCTTAAAGTCAACTTTAAATAATAACATTTCTTTTTTTAGACGCCTAACATCCTCCATCATACTAGAGAGAATCGAACCTGAGATTTTGAGGAGGATCGCACTCTAAGGTCTCAAGCAAATGCTACAAGACCAACCCAAGTGGGTTAAAAAAAAAAAATAGGTCCTTCATTACTCAACATGAGTCGTGCTCGCCGACAAAACTGATGTTGGAACCATTTTTCTTCTTTTTCTTTAAGCTTTTGCTGCAACTTTATCTTTCACACATGTGCCTTTCTATTTTGTTATACGTTGCTGCAATGTTATCGTTGCAAATTAGGGATTTAAACTCCCTTTAAAAATATCACATGATAAATTTAAAATGAACTCACAAATAACTAAGCCTTCAAGCACTGTATTTTTTGAGCTTAATGAATCCCTAAATTTTTATATGTATATTTTGAGGCGTTAAACTTTTTTTTTTTGGGTCTATGATGGTCGTCCTTTTTATCCTGCCGCATATCAACCCAGCCCATTAGGGATGTAAATAGATATTCATGGATGCGGATAGTGTGATATATGTATCCGCTCCGTTAGATAAATATGAAATCCGTACCCTATCCATATTCGTACAGATATCCGTTTAGTGGGTAATCCATAGATTTTGAGGTATCTGCGAGTTTATACAAATATTCATGGATAACATTCATATATATATATATATATATATATATATATATATATATAAATATATTTATTTTTTTTACCTAAAATTTAGAAACAAAGGTTCATCACATGCATTTTCTTTTTAGTAAAACATAATATCTATAAATTACAATATCAACAAAGATCATTGACTTAACAAAACATAAATAAAGTCTCTTACAATTAATAAAAATAAGGTTCTTTGATTTAACAAAAGCTTAAGTAAAGTTCATCATATTCAACAAAAACAAAGCTTCTTCCTTCAACAATCCCAACCACTTTCACTTTCTTTTAAAGGAACGTAATAACAAATAACACTCACAATAAGAGGGTTTTTGCTTAGGAAGTTGAAAGTTATTAGGTTATTTATGTAATTTACTTGATTTAATAGCGGGTATGGATATCCGCGGGTGTGGATACCATTGAATCCGCATCCGTATCCATTAAACAACGGATAATTAAAATATCTGTTTATTTTATCCGTGGATATCCATTAAGGTATCCGCTCCGTGTCCGTGACGGATTTTATCAACGGATATCCACGGGCGTGGATTTTTTTGCCATCCCTACTGCCCATACACTTGCGAGAGTGACCATTTGTTGGGCTAATAACCATAGTTTTGTGATATAAATTAAGTTGAGTAATGCTAACAACACTCTCTTTTGAACACTCTCTATATTACTCACTCTCTTATTAATTTAAATCATAGTGGGTCTGCACTTTGAAAATTGAACCAACACAAAATAGTGGGTCATGCATTGATTCCATCATATAAAAGAGTGAGGGTTGAAAAGTGACAATTGATAGTATTCCTCAATTAAGTTTGCTTTGCTAAAAAAACCTTTTTTTTCTTTCCAAAAAGTAATAGTACTTCGGAGCAAGTATTTGGAATCTTAGCTGATAAATTGGTATTTTAAATTAAATTAAAAGTTAATTTAAGTAAGATTCAAGGATCAATTGGGCACTCTAGTAAAAAGACGCATTTTTTTATGGGTCTTGGAAACGAGTACTTTTGGAACCCTCTTTAAGCATTTTAAATTAGAAAATTATTCTTTAAAAAAGTTATAATTCAATTTTTAATACATTAAATACATAAGTTTTCATAAAAAATCTACCATTTAAGATTCTTGAAAAGTGTCCCGAGACACTCGTTAACATTTTACCTTTCTTTTTTATAGGAAATACCAATTTACCCATCTAAGAAATTTAAAGTAGGTTAAATTATATTTGCATAGTTCTTAAGATCTTGTTCAGCACTTGACAATACCAATATATATTTTCATCTAAGTTTAAATCTAGCATCTCGTAGTTCTTTGTGTGGGTTTGAGATGATACTTATCACTTTACCTATATACCAATATAATTAGTTTTTTATGATTATGACATATGAGGAATGCTAGCAACACACCTTTTAACACACTCTTTTTGATTGGTTAAAATTTACATGGGTCCCACCAAATCATGTGGGTCCCATATAAATTTGGTGGGTCCCATGTGAATTTTAACCAATCAAAGAGAGTGTGTTGAAAAGTGTGTGTTAAAAGGTGTGTTGCTAGCATTTCTCTATGACACATTTTATCTTGATTGGTATTTAAGAATTTTGAGAATCAAATTGGTATTTTCTCTCTTTCTCTCTCTAACGATCACACATTTTATGTTTTTTTTTTCCTTCTTTTCAATAACCAATTCAAATATGTTTAAAAAATAAAACCAATTCAAATATGAAATATGTACTCTTTAATTATTAAAAAATATATTTTAATTAATAAAAACAGTAAAATTAAATTAACCAAGGTTAGTTTCCTTTCCATTCTTACTAACTTGATGCATAATATTTCATTTCATGCTATTTAACACATGAAAGTATACTTGTCAGTCAACATTCTCACATTAAAACAGTTGGCCGTTTGTTAAGTACAGAAAGCTAGCTAGTAACTAACAACCGAACAACACTTCTAATTCTAATTCCAATTCTAATTCTTATCTCAACTACAAGTCTTCTTCAATCTATTATTATTTTCTTCCCTCCAACATATACATACTCAAGGTCTTATATTGTTATGCAAGAAAATTCACAACAAAGAAAATAAAATTCCATTTCAATGCAAAGATCACTATGGTTACCATTGTCTAATCCTTCAACATACCAATCCTCAATGGTTCCAATTCAAACACAGTCTCACTCTATTGGATGGCAAGATACAATGGCGTTCTTTATTGCTACATTCACCATTTATTTGTGTGGCATGTACACTTTTCATAATCTTTCTTAAACATTGTCACATTCTTTTTTTTCTTCTTTTTATTTATTCTTCTTTTTGAATTGCGTTTGCAGTTTCAACTAGTCTTTTATATGGATTCTATGGTGACGCTCGTTTGATTCTTGGTCCAAGCTCATCGCGTTTGATACAGTCACGTTCGCTTTTTGTGAAACAAATTGAAGTGACAAATGAGTATACCAATACTAATAATGATATTCATCTTTATGCTTTCAATGAGAAACCCGAGTTAAATTCCGAAATAAATTGGACTACATCGAAGTTTTTAGTTGTTGAAGCATATAGTCGCAAGGTATGAGACATTGTTTTTTACTCGAATGTTGTGTTAAAGCCTATGAAGATATTAATTTGATTTTTTTTTCATATATAGGGAATTTCTTTGTGGTTAAATGAAGGCTCCACTATTTGTTTGAGGTGGGAAGCAGAATCTAGCAGTTTGAATCAGCTTGAAGGGGTAGTGATTAAAGGTTAATATTTCTTTGTAATCTTGGTTTTCTTTTTATTATGTTATTCTTCAAGAATTTCATTTTTTCTGATGAAAGATTCATTCTTGTTTCACAGGAGAAAAAAGGTTTGAAAAATTAGAGCCTAACAATGGTAAGCTGATTCCAAAGCTAATACTGTAAGAAGTGTTTATAGTTAGACTCATTGCATTAGCATTGAGCATGCAACTTTTCATTTTCAATGCTGATCAAATGTATATAGGTCACATTCGGATAAACAGCTTAGTTTGCAGCTTATACTTATCACATATAAGTGCTTATTATAACTATTTCCATCACAACAGATAAAATAAAGTCAAATTGTTTTCTTATATGCTATAAGTTGTTTCGATAAGCTATCTTAGAGAGCTTACATACATGTCTTAAACTGTTTTTATAAGTTCTCACAAACAGTCTCACAAGTGCTTATGCTTGAAGATAAATAGTTTAAAGTCTTTTCGATGTACAATTCAGTATATGATTCGATACTGTCATGACCAAGATTTTAAAATGTGGTTGCTTTGCAATGTATAATTTTGCGGTAGAAAGCAGTAAAATAAGGCCTCAATCACAGCTGACTTAGATAAATTTCTTGACATATGCTTATGAAAAAAGTGATATTAACATTAGAAAATTTGGAAAATGCAGTGTGTTTCTGTTGAAATTATGTTCTGTTATTAATTACTACAATTGGCAGGTAAACAATCTGAATACATTGTTGAGGAAGATGATAGGTACCAAATTGGGATTCTGAACATGAATGCTAGGAACATAATCTTGACTTTGCATATTAATGTTTCTGCAAAGATATATGATACTACGAAAGCCATGAATAAGTGCTCTACTCGGAATGGATCGTGCAAACTTGACCTTTTTTTCCCTATCACATATTATTTAGTTCTAACAGCACCAAAAAATGTAAGACTAACTAATTATTGCTATAATTCATATCATCTTATTGTATATTTTTTTCAATGTATATTCATTATGGTTCCTATGAACTGACTACAGGGAAATGATGATGATGATGCATGGTTTGTTGAAATTTCTTTTATGGCTCGTGTTTTTTCCTACATAATCCTTTTAGGTACCTTAAATTAAACTATTATTATTTTACGAAAACTTTGTTTCCTATGTTACATTTTTTTTTATATCTATATGTGACTTTTACCTTTTTCATTTTGAAGGACTTTTCATGATTGTGATTTTTATGATATTGAAATGCCTTGGAGCTGATTATGGTGAAATTCACAATGTCGCTGGAGCGCAAGAAGTAACTGAAACCGAACCTCTGATGCAGCCTAATCCAGTAACATATGGAACAAACATTTTTCATGAAAAGGAAGAATCAGATTCAGATGGGTCAGAGGAGTTATATGATGAAAAATTATGTATAATTTGTTATGATGAACAACGCAACTGTTTCTTTGTTCCTTGTGGTCATTGTGCCACTTGCTATGACTGTGCACAAAGGTATGCACTAAATCTATGTTTGAATTTACCATGAAATGATAGCGCCGCAGTGATTTTACTTAACTTGATGTCAATTTGGAGTTTCAATGAAATGATAGCGTCACAATGATTTTACTAAACTCGATTTCAGTCCAAACATGCATTAAAATTGGAATTATATGAGATTCTAATTAGAGTGCTTTTGTGCAGGATTATGAATGAGGAGAGAAACTCTAATTTGGCGGATCAAAGTGCCACCCCTACGAGCAAAGTTTGTCCTGTATGCCGGAAACTTATTCATAGAGTAAAAAGATTATTCTAGAGTGAAGATTATTCAACAGTTAGGTTCATATTGCTGTATAATATAGAAGTTTTACAGGTCTCTAAAACTGCACGGTAATTGCAATTTTAGCCGTATTGGATGCATTTTGCCGCAATATAATTGTCCGCAATGTCAATATTTTACCACTTCCAAACTTGAAAGATTAGTCTTAGAAAATTGTCTTCTACTTTTGATGCTTGATATCATGGTAATCATCCTGTTTCTGCATTTTTGGCAGCAAATTGCAATTCTAATTTGACAATTTCTGTTGTTTCCATCAAAGCCTAACCTTCCTCTAACAATATTAGAGGTTCATAATTATGTGTGGATATAATAGTGTATAAAATTTACTTCATATTCAAACCAGCAAATGCTGAATAATGATAGAACTTTAATGTTAAAAGAATAAAATAGGATTAAATCACACCCAAGTATAGAACATACAGCAATACAACAAAATGCTTGCTGTCAAAGATACCAAGTCTATCTTTAAAGGGTATTCTCAAGCAGCCTAAAAGGAAAATTTGTTTATTTAAAATTAAGAAAGTAAAAGTTTACATTACAAACAGATACAATCATGAGAATCAAAGTATTTATTTATTTTATAAACTAAAAAAAAAACCATAAGCCTGATGAACACATATTACACAAAAGGGCATTATAGAGGACCCTAATTTATTCCCATTCTCATCATACCAATTATCTTTCACAATACTATATGACACAAAGATTAATCAGCTAAGAAGAGTACATATATATCTCATAAGATAGAGATATATACATCATACATACATGCAGGCCAGTAGTGGAACAAAGTTGTATATATAGATGGAGAAGAAATTAATTAAGGGCACTTTGGCTTTCCCTTTGAGTTCTTCATGTCCCTATAACAAGGACACTCATGTTTGTTCCCATAAGTCCCTGATGGCACACACTTACATTTACCGCAACATATCCCACAAAACTTCATGCATCTGTCCTTCATCCCAGCTTTCGAGCACCTCTGCCCACATTTGGAGGAACAGAAACGGCCTGAATCTGATTCATATATATCATCAATTATTGAATCTATATGTCCAAAATAAAAGTAGTAGTAACATATAAAACTATACTTCTTTTGCTCAAAAAAATATAAATAAAAATATACTTCTGTCAAAAAAAATATACATATAAAAAATTATACTAGCTGATCTTTTAGGTCTATGAACTATAGTATTTTTTAATTTTTAAATAGGTCATTGAATGAAAGAAAGAAAAAAAATGAAGTAATGGAGTCATTGAATTTGTCAAAAATATTTAACTAGATCCTGAACTTTTAATCAAGTCCCTAAACTTTTAAATAATTTTTAATTAGATCCTTACAAACTTTTAAACAATTTGAATTAGATACTTCAACTTTTAAATAATTTATCTTTGGGTTCTAATTACAAATTACTAAAATTCAGCGATCTAATTAGTATAGTTTTTTTAGTTCAATAATCTATTTAAAAATCCTATTTAGAGTAATAAATCATAAAAATAAATGTATTTTGGTAGCAATTACATCAATCAAATTAAATAATTTTTTTAATCGGTGTACAAAAATCTTAAACTATGATCATTTTCCCTAAAAAAAAAATCTCAAACCATCCATCCAAAATTTAAAATGAGTTGAGTATAATAAAGTAATAACCATTAGTAATAGAGTAAAACAACCATCAATTGAACTTATGACATACCAGTACCAGCAATGGACATTTCGAACATAGATGAGCTAAGAATAAGACACACAAGTAACATAGCTGCAAATGCTGGCTTCATCTTGCTGCCAAAGTGTGGAATAGAGAGAAAAGATTTAGATGAACTATGTTAAGTTATATGAAAGTTAAATAAAGTGGCACTCACTAGAACAGAGGAAGGGAAACTCACTAAGGAAGTTTGAGGCTCATGTGGTTGAATTGTGTGAGTGAGATTATTTATAGTACAAAATGGGTAGGTCAAAAGGTGGGAAGGTATAACTAAAGAGAATTGGATCATGCACGCCTCTAATTTTAAGGATTATGTGCATTCACGCACTCTAGAATATTGGTGGTGATTTGATTAAGATTGGACGATTCAGATTCAAATTTAAACTCAATTTTTTTAAATTACATTAAAATCGACAATTTTTTGGATCGTTCATTTTAATCAAACGGTCACCTGTGTCTCGACTACGTGAATGTTAAATCCCTAGTTAAACCAAATTTAAAGTTATTGAGTCAATTTATGAGTCTTCTAGCTTTGGTTTGTGAAATCTATTGGCATCTCAAAATTGCAAGCAAAGAGACAGCTGGATAGTGGGTTTGGTAGTGTGGTATTATGTGCGGAAGCCGCCTACGTACTTTATGGCTTTATTGATCCATACTCAAATTTAATTGTCGTTTGTCCCCTACATATATTGATTGATCATCAAGACAAGATGAAACGTTGCATTTGCATATTGATATTGCCAAATTGCCATATTCATTGCATTCTATGAGTTGTTCATAGCACCAAAAACTGTGTTTGTTTACGTGGCTTTCTTCTCTGGTCCCTCACAATGCAAGCTCACATCATGATCACACTCTCCTCTTCAATTCTCTCTTTTTAGATTTTGTTTATCGACATATATGTATGAAAAAGGAAAAAAAAAATGAAGTTTAAGGCAACATTGGCTTAACTATTTTTAAATCATATGTAAGTGATAAGATTCAGGGCAGAAATCAACTTACTACCAACAAGAATTTCAAACAACAATTAAATTCAGAATCATAATTTTCATTTGATAATTAGTTAGTCATTCCTTGCTGGGGCATACATACAGCTAACAATAATGCTGTACACTATTACACTTGCACTACTTCCTTTTAAATTTCTTATTTCAAATATTTCCTTCCCACGGTAAAGAAATGTGAAAATTACGGGAATGGATCATCAACGGTGACTGTAGGATCTAGTTAAATCTCGGCCTTTGAATAAAAATTAATGTTTAAAAATATAAATGTTGAAAACTTAAAATTAGGAGAAATAATACATTTAATTGTGTAGATTCTACACCGTAGAAAACTGGAGAAAAACACACGGGAGGAAATCCATTGTATTAGCTCTTTAATTAATGTGTAGACCCGATGAGAGTGAAAGGAGGAGAGTTTTGGTGTTTGACACGTGCGTATATGAGGGACTTTTTAAGAATTTTAAATCATAAGTTTTTATGAAAATTTGTGTATTCAATGCATTGAAAATTGTAATATTTCATTTTTTGATGAATAATTTCTTAATTTAGAATCCTTGAAAAGTGTTTCGGGTTACTCGTTAGCAAAACCCTAATTGATAAAGAGCACAAAAATACGGTTCAAATTGAAGGGAAAAAATGACAATATTAGAGAGAGAGAGAGAGAGAGAGAGAGAGAGAGAGAGAGAGAGTGTGTGTGTGTGTGTTGAGGTAACACTTATCTTGTAAAACATGGTAGAAACTCGACTTATTCTAAAAAAAAATGGTTGAAATGGCACTATTGAGTCTGGCCTCCACATGTATTCCTCCTCCCTCGACAAGCTCCTCTCGTATGCACACATAGATTGAGCTGGATGTCCATGCATACGAAGATCTACCTTTGATTATTGTGTATGTCTTGATGATAACTTGACCTCTTGGTTTGCGAAAAGACAACATACTTTGTCTCGAGCAAGGGGAGAGGTCGAATACCGAGGAATAGCTAATGCAATGTTTGAATCATGTTGAATTAGAAACTAACTTTCAGAACTACATTGTCCTGATACAAAACTCACTTTGGTATGTTGTGATAATGTAAGCGCAATATATATCTATTTGACAATTCGGTTCAACATCAACGCATCAAAAACATTGAGATGGATATACGCTTTTGTGCGTGAAATAGTTGTTCGCGGTCAAGTACGAGTCTTATATGAATTAGATTTTGACATTTTTGTTGCTGTTAAGTAGAATTGATTTTCTTTCCATAATCGATTCTAACTTGAAATCAGAAATTAAGTCTTTCAATTCTACAATTGATTTATTCATTCAAATTTAATGTTAGACTCATTTTTACATATCTAAATATAAATTATTTTATTTTATATACGATTTACTTTTAGGTATAGTCAATTTTACGACATCAATCTACTTAAAATCAATATTTATCACTAGAGAATCAAGCACTAATTAATATGACAACTTGTGTGCAAACATAAAACAAATTGATTTTGTTTTTAAAATTGATTCTAATTAAAATGTATAATTTAGAGATTTCATTTCCACAATTGGTTTCTAGTCTTTGATGAATAATTGTTTTAACAACTTTTACTCAAATATATTCAAACATAAACTACATTATATTTAACCCACTTTTAAGTTTTAATTATTGTTATTTTTAAACCAATTAAAATTAAATTTTATCAAATCAATCACTTCAAAAACAAATTTTGTCATTAGAGAACCAAACAAACATAAACGATCATAACATGTTATACTAAAAATAACATAAATGATGAATTGTTGATATCCTAGAAGAAGTCCCCCCAAGTTAAAATCTGGCAGCTTGACACCTGCCCTAGGTCTCTCATTCTTTGTATATGCCAGCATGTGCATGTAATATAACAGTAATAATAATGCAGTAATTGGTGTCGTGTGAGAAGAAGATTTCCACATTTGAATAGTCTCGATTGTCATGGAAGAAAGAGGATGGTTCCACTTCCACCAAAAGAGACGGTAGTAGCTAAGTTCCATTGTACCATATATATATCTAGAGTTGGCCATTAAATCTGCAAATTCACGTGATATGTTGTCGGTGGACTGGGTACAAAGGTAAGGTTTATCTCTATTCTTCTGTAGATAGCTCCATCACCAAATATACCCCATTTGTTTCTTTCCAGTGAATTGGTAAGAAATTTTCCAACTTGCATGCAGTTAAAACCAATTCTAACTTAGGTTGGATCTTACCTTGAGGATATGAGATTTTGAGTCCATCTTGAGGAGAAAAAAAGGACACACATGTTGATGATTGGGACATGCTTGTCCAAATATCTCATTTATAATATTTTAACATAAGTACTCCCTTCCTCCGTCCCAGATTAACTGAGCTATTTCATACATATTAAGAAAAATGTATAAATAAAGGAGAGATAAATAGTTTTAAGTGTTTTTGTTAAGTATTGGCGTGTTCTCCACTATCATAAATGCAAAGTGGAATATATTAAATTGAGAGTGATGAAAGTAGTATTAATTAGAATTATAAAGAGGAAAAAGTAATTAATATTGTATTGGAGAGTGAAATGGGTAAGTTATTTTGGTACATTTTTTTTTTTTGCAATTGACTCAGTTATTATGGAACGGAGCGAGTACTTAATAAATTCACAATTTTCTCAATTAAATAGGCTAGATCGACCGATACGGTTTACCCTAGGTCAAATTTAAGTTAAGTCATATGAACTTGAAATGGAGAATGTTTAGAATTTTAGAAATCTATCTAACCTAAGAGATTAGACTACAAACAAAAAAGAAATCTTTTAGACTTATGTTTTAAATTATATTGGCTCAAATTTTCAGTAGTTTAAACATGTTGGTTTACATTAATTTTCATATATTTAAATGTATTATTATAAACTAAAATTGAAATATGATATTGTTTGATGTTGTAAATATTCTCTAAAATATCATATTTAAAGATGGATAAAATTACTTAATTAAAGATAGTAATGTTGATTAGTCCTTTAAGGATACTTATAGATTATATCAAACTTTTTAAAAGGTTATAAACTCAAACCTAAGTATAAATCTGTTATAGATCTGCTCCATATCAGATATGATGTGTTTCATTGTTATATGGACTTACGTCGACAACATATACTAACTTCTTCGTAATGTTACATTCTAATACTACTTCCTATGTTAATATTCAAAAACGCCTTATGAATTTTGGATTATATAATCAAAAGTGTAAAACACGTTAAAAATTCCTCCAAAACTTCCATAATTTCGGATTTTATAATTTAAATAGGGTCTGCGAGAAGGTTAGAGGGTGGCAAAAGAAACCATAGCCCATATTAATCACAACAAGTATAAAGTGGGCTCGCCTCTGGCTTGCTTATACTGGGTTTGAGCTTATGGGCTTAAATTGGTCCCTATTTTTTTTCATTTTAGAATATTGCTTTTTAGGCCCCCCATAACTCTAACGCCCCCCAAAATTTCTTTTATGCTCCTTATTCACGAGTTTGGTAGATACATATTGGGAGATATCTCTAGTTTGACTTGTTCTTGGAGTTATTTTCATGTGATAATGACATCTCAATATCACCCTAAGACTGTGACTAGAGCCTATTTCGGATTCAGGGCCAGCCCAATAGATTAAGAGGCCTAAAGAAAAAAAATTAATGTGACCTTTGAAAATATATATTTTTTTAACAAAATATTTATATAAAATCAATTTTACAGAGACTGAAATTTGAATTGATGACCAAAAGTAATTGAGACATTTTTGGTAATCAGTTAAGCCATGCAAATGTCTGTATTTTATTTGTCATATAATATACTTATAATTAAATTAATATTTTAGAGGCCTTTTGTTTCACCTAAAAATTTGAGGCCTAAAACCCTTGCTTGAGTTGCTTGACCCTTAGGCCGGCCCTGTTCGGATTTTAGATGCCGAAATACTAAAGAGATGTTTTGGATTTTAAAATCCGGACAGAACTAACTAGTAGTTAGAAAAACGCAAATAAAACACCAAATGTTTGAGAAAATGCAAACTAGCCTCTTGTTTTGTAGTGGGTAAACTCTACAAAGGGATGAATTCAAACAACTTGATTTGAAATATGACACAATGTAGCAATTTTCATATTTTAGGGGGTCTAGGAGTATTTTAGGGTAAAATGCGAAAATGGAGAAATAAGAGAAGGAGTTTGAGGCTGACTTGTATATTGTCATTGTTCAGATTTTATAATCAGAAATGTGTTTTTAAGTTTTCAATTATACAATTTGAACAGATACAAAATGAGTAAAACGGATGACATACAAGAAACATGAAGGGTGCGTTGAAAATTTATATTAATTTAGATCTCACGTTGACATATTTTTAGTTGAACAAATGAGTAAAAATACGTAGAAGGCAATTATAAAAAAAGAAAATTTCATTCTCTAACATTTTCTCCAGATTGGTTTTATACTATACAGTCCCTACATTTTATCACGATTGTTGGTGTTACTTTTGATTACCTCTAGAATCGTTGATATCCCAAATCATGCAAGTTTCTCTCATTTTGAGGTGGAGTTGGAAAGTATATATGTAATAAAGAGAGGATCAACACTTCTACAAAAAACACTATAATAACTGCAATGGAAAAAGAAAAAATTGTTTAATCCCATTGTCACTAAAACCAGTCACATATCGAGGGAGAGACTTCATATTTCCTACCTCGAATATAGTCTATAAAAAAGTTAAAATATAGAGGTGGTCATGTTCAATGCATGCCCCCTACCTCTGACCTTGCTCTCATCTACTCGGTGTGACCTTAAGCCTAACCATACATTTTGTACCTAAACCTAACCATATAACAAAGGATTACACAGTTCCTGAAGCCAACAAGGTTATTCTCAACCAAAAAAAAAAAGCGAACAAAGGTTGTATAAGCCAACAAGGATTTCACAGTTACTAAAGCGAAAAAGGTTATTCTTAGAAGAAAAAAAACAAAACCCACAAGGTTTGTATAAGTCAAAACACGTTACTTCACACTAAACATCACTTTAAACTTTTTTTATATGTTGGTCTCTAATTTTTCAAACTTTTTTTTATAGATTGGTCTTTGTATATTTTTTCCTTTCAAATTTTACAAATTGGTCTCACGTTTTTTTACGTTTTGCAAATTGGTTTGTAAGCTTTTCTAAAGTCTAAATTTGATCTAAAATGTTAGAATGATCATCTTGAACCACGTTTCTTTATAGATTTATACTCTTACCCCAAAACTTTTGAAATTTAGAAGAAAAAAAATGACCCAACTCTAAATATATTTTTTTGGTTACAAAGGCTAGATGAAACAAGAAAACAACAAAAAGAGAAAAACAAATAGAGAGCTAATGTCTCAAATAAAAAGTTTCAGCAACATCATTTTCGAGGAGAATCAGGAGATCCGTCAATGGAGAATCGTGTCGAATGAGACACCAAGCAACGTGTAATGATTTCCCTCACAAGAGGTGTGGCTAAGTGTTGCATAACTTTGATTAAGTACTTTACTATAAAGAGTTTACGTAAAATATTTGATTTGCGAATTCTTAGTTTCCTGGAAGGAAAAAAAAAACATAACCTGCAGTTATCACTTCCAAACATGGATAGCCTGGTAAGTCCATGTGATCCAACAAAAACATATTAGACCATGTCCAATGGTTTTTTCTATCAATACCATTCAACACCCACTTTTTCAATTCCCAACACTACACATCATTTTCTCTCTCTTATTCAACACTCATTCAACTTTTATCCTCTCCAATGATTTTTCATTCAACACTCTACCCCACCACTTTTTATTTCTTTTATTCTTATTTAACTTTTGTTTTTATAATTACATAAAATTATCGATTATAATTAAATTAAAATAATACAATTAACTATTTATTTTTTAGTTTTTTTGGAAAAACAAAATTTTGTAAAATAATTTATTTTTATTATCTTAACTTAAAATGCAATACAACAAACTAAACATACAACACACAAGTAATTTATTTAGTACGATACAAATCATATTCAATCACGATACATTCCAAACTTTGTCCATATGTGTTTCACTAGATCTGCTTGCAATTCGTGATGAACATCTGGATCACGCAACTCGGATCTAGCACGCACATGATTTGCAAAAGCTGGTAACAC
>Ga0228711_1003790_pt1 | contig 23456 bp, 15 predicted proteins | sample MedpolnodulmetaG_2_FD_177996 | JGI IMG/M metagenome (GOLD analysis project Ga0228711, IMG submission 177996) | Root nodule microbial communities from Medicago polymorpha collected in Santa Monica, California, United States - brown nodules | ecosystem: Host-associated > Plants > Roots > Nodule...
ATTTCCATCATAATTTATTTTACTAAATTTATCTAAAGTGTATGAATCAATTACCTTGTTGATAATCAATAATCATAATTGTAGTTAGATGTGTATTTTCGCATAATTTGAATCCTGTGTTGAATCAAAATCTGTCAAAACAAGCAGCTACATAAGTTGTAACTATGAGTTTGTTGTTTGAGTTGAGGAACAACTTGAATGAGGTGTATGAATTATGATTCTCATTGGATTTTTCTGTAGCACATGTGCTGATTGTACTATTTAGAATGCACATATTTTGGTAGCTCTTTTATACATATTAAAGTATATGTGAACATCACAAGTTTTGTGTGGTATCACATGAATTGTGTGGTTTTGTTAACTTTCCAGTTTCAGTTTAGTGAAAAGGGAGAGAGAATTTATTTTATGTTTTAACAATCATTCGTTGGCTAGTGAGATTTTGAGGAGAAGCAATTTTGGGTTCAAAATATTGAACCATACATCTTAATTGTGATTGAATAACGAATGATGAAATTATGTTCAATCATATCAGTCTTTTAACTATATATTCTGTGTTTCGATCCGAAATGGTAGAGAAGGCCTGATTTTTTATAGCAAAAATGCGTACCATATAGGGTGATTAATTAATGTGCTAGAGTTAAAAATGGGTAAATGGTTGCACAAAAATAAAAGAGTAAATGAATGAAAAAACACAATTCATTGAGGATCTTTATCCTATGTGAATTCTAGAGTTGATGTATAGTATGAATTGGATATTGTGTTGAGTATGACTGCAAGATTGTAGTTTTGCATAGGTCAAAAAGTTCAATACTTTTGGCGATTTTATGGAATGATTAACAAAATTATGACTATATCCTTAAATTTTCATTGATTGGTAGAAGCAATGTAAGTGTTTGAAACATGTACTCTGGCATTTATTTTATTGAAACTCTACTTAACAGACTATTTTTTATGTGTTGATTTGGCAGCAACGTACTCATGTACCAAAATTTGGCAATTGGGAGAGTAATGATAATGTTCCTTATACAGCATATTTTGACAAGGCACGGAAAGGTCGAACTGGCACAAAGATGATAAACCCGAATGACCCTGAAGAAAATGTCGATTTAGTTCTTGATAATTCATCGTCTGATCATCCACCTCCTGAGAAATCCAAACCCAGAGCCAATTCAGAGGATCTATCTGGAAAGGGATTGGTGCGACCAACAATTGAGTCGCATAAAAGTCTCGATAGTGATCCTAAGCAATATGTTGACTCTCCGGCTCGCCATGACAATGCAAGCAATAGGAATTCCAATGATTCTACACCTCGTCTTGGAGTAGGTTCTGCTGATAACCGACGAAGGGCTTCAAGACAAAGTACTGCTGGGTCTGAGCACAGCGTTGAACGGTCACCCCTTCATCGTCAGGCTAGAGCTCCTGCTGGAAGAGATAGTCCCTCTTGGGAAGGAAAGAATAATTCCTATGACAGCAGCCATGGTACACCGGGAAGATCTCGGTTAAGACCAGCTAATCGAGGGGATGAAACTGTTAGTTTTTCTTTTCTTCCATCCCATGTTATCACCATGCATGGCATGAAGAGTAAAATTCTGCATATATATTATTGTACCTTGGAATCTTCGTGATATTTTCTATTGCGAATACGTTCTGATTTTGGCATTCTGATGTTGCAGCCTGAGAATGGTGCAGCTGTTCCAAAGTTTGGTGATTGGGATGTGAGTAACCCTGCATCAGCTGATGGCTATACTCACATTTTCAACAAAGTGAGAGAGGAGAGACAGGGTGGGGCCGGACATGCACCCGGCACACCTAATGAGAGGCCGCATGTTATCCGCAACCAAACTAATGACAAAGCTCAGGTATGCCCTCCTGTTTAACATATCGCAAATCTATAAATTTTGGAGTTTTCAACTATGCAGCATCGACACTTCAAATTGAATGCCTTGTTGGTGCCTGACACATGTCAATGTACAACACAATACTAACATATGGTTACATTCAATCACTTTTATTTTCCTAGATTATTACAAGTATCTATCAGTTAGTATTGTGTCTGGTGTCGGTTTTTGCGCAGTGCTTCATAGTTTTTCACTGTACTAATGCTTATCTTTGCACTCTGTTTCTCCAGTGTTGCTGCTTTGCTTGGGGCAAAAAGTGATTTGTTGGAAAGTGTGAATTGATTATGATAAGAAAAGAAGGCGAAAATAGTGTTGTGAATGATCATGAGGTTTGTGTAGCACTTGTAATTTGTAAATATCCAAGGTTTTCTTTCCTCGCCGAAAGACATCATTGAATTGCATCTATCATATAACTGTTTTGTGCTCTTTTTTACACTTTTGCATGCAAGATTGTGATTTTTCTTTTTTTTTTTGGGACTTCTGTTGTGTTACTGTTATGCTCCTATGATTCAAATTAACTGTATTTATCCAAGATATATAAGAGATTTGTTATATAATTCTTTCCAATGAATTTATGACTTGTGACTCAAGTCATACTGTGTTGAAGTTAATGTTGAACTTTTTGTATGTGATTGAAGATGATCTAATAGCAAAGTGTTACAAAGGATCTTATTATGACCTACTCCATATCACACAATGATGCATTTTGTCCCTTATGCTTGACACTTGGGGAGCAAACTTGCATAGATAAAGAAAATTGAAGATGTGTTGAATTATAATGTTGATTTTGCTCTTGCAAAGAATAAAATTGAAAGGATTAGTGAAGTTACCATCCTCAAAGTTGTCAACCAAAGCTTAGTTGAATCAATGAGTCTCCAACTTTTTGCAAACTTTTATTTATCATCCATCCCCAATAGTAGACTTAGGGTGTGTTTGTTTAGCTTTTAAAAAAATAGCAATCTTATTTGAAATTCAAAAAGCAACCACTATTTGACAACTTGTATAAAAATACATAATATATAACTATTGATGTGAATTTACGAGAGAGAAATAATTAATTAAAAAAATGAAATAGTACTTATACAGTATAAATATATAATGTTGGACAACCAAAAAGTTGTTAACGTAACATTTCTCTAAGTAAATAAATAAATAAATTTTGTAAGAATCTAGAGATTTTTTGAAAAAAATAACTATAAATTGGTTAAAAGAATCTAGACATTTTATATATATTTTTTTGTCAAGTAGCTTAATGGCTAAAAATTCAACTTTTAAGACGAATAAATGAGATGTCCGGGGTTCGAACCCCAACCCCTACCCCTACATATATTATGTAATATCCCTGACAACTGAGTTAAGTTTACTAAACACTATACATTACATATTCTACTAACACTTAATATAACATAGATGTCGATAACAAACTTGTGCGATAGCACACAATTAGTTTCATGGTTGGAAATTATAAAAAAACATATTCATAAAGTTTATATATTTTTTTTTATATAATTATAACTACTTCCTAGAATAGATAGTATTCTCTGTGCGAAAAAGACCAAATAATACATTTTTTTCACAATGATAATTAAATAGTTTAATATTCCACTTATATTTAATCTTATTTTATATAATATAACATATTTAGTCTTCTTTTAAAAAACATATTTGATCTAATCAATTAAAGAAAATGACTTGATAGTTAATAAAACATTTCCAACTCGATATAACTTGTTTAACATATAGATAAAGAAATATTTATAATTATAATTAAATGAATAACTATTAATTTTCAGCTTCCACTAACCCCGTAGACAACGATGATCCACACCTGATTAAAGTCGCTAATTTTGCTGTTACTGAGTACAATATGCAACACACCGAGGCAAAGCTGATATTCGAGAAAGTCACCAACGGTGCATCCGATGTTAAAAAGAAGAAGAAAGAGACCAAATACAGCCTCACCCTTTCTGCCAACAATGGTTCAGCTTCTAACAATTATGCAGCTATTGTGTTGGAAAAGCCATCAGATAACTTTACCCTCAAAGCCTTTTCACTTATTCATGATCATGATGCCTAAATTATTAAATGTGTCTTATTAAATGATCATACAAAAATAAAAGTTTATGTATTGAATATTAGAGTGGACTGTTGATCTAAATATATTATTATACGATCGTTTAACTATGTTTAACTTTCTTATGGTTATGATTTTATGAAGAGGTCATGTCGATTTTTTTACTTTGACTCTTTGAGCATTTTAGAGAGAAAATTATTAATATTTTAAAAATGGGGTAAAATACAGCTGACAAACGAGAAAAAAAATAATATCATTTTCGATTAGAGATTAGTGTTTGTCACAATTTGGTCTAGCAAATCACGAGTTCATTACAAAATGACAAAACTTGTTTGAAAAGTCCATGATTGAATGTTTGAAGAAGAAGTGAAGATACATTCAAAACATTGAAGATTTGGTGAAGATTTTCGAGTTCGGATTTTAATTGTATAAATTTTTAACACATGATATGAATATTTTGTTATGTACAAATTTTAATAATTTTAATCGTTTTTTAATAATTTTTTTTGAAGGATTCATTTTTTTTAATAATATTACCTTATTCCTTTAATATTTTTTAGTATTATTGCATTAAAGTAATCAAATCAATCCCCACAACACAAGGGTATGTATCTAGTATCTATCTATCGGAACCAAGTTAGCGTCGCATTGAACTCTTCTTCTGACCTTCGGTCGCCACACACTGTGAGTGAGAAATTCATTTTCACGTGTTTTGATCTTCCAATTACAAGATTTTCTATTTCTCAGAAAATGTTCAAATTTTCAACTATCAATTTTATTCATTTTCGTGATTTCTCATTTCATTCATTTTTTTGGATTGATTTATTTGAAATTATATTCAGACATAATCACCTGTGAAACTGTTTTAATAAGCGCTTATTTTCATAAGTTCTAGCTTACGAAAACAGCTTATAGCTTATACAGAGACAATTTAGCTTTATTTTATTCTTTGTTGTAGAAATAGATTATACATAAGTGTCTATCATGATAAGCGCTTATGATCTATTTGCTTGAATTTGTTGATTGAGTATGTAAAATGAATCTAATAAATAAGTGTTTGTTAGTTTCTTCATATAATAGAGTATTGGGATTGAACATCACAGTAAATGAAAAATGAGATTATGAGTTACGACAATTACTTGCTCAAATTATGCACTTTTTACTACTATGCACATAGTTGATGGCTTTGGAAAGGATATCAAATTGTTGCATGGGATTCCTAAGTCTATTGTTAGTTATAGGGAGCTTGGTTCTAAATTTCGGTTGCAGTGTGCTGCGACAGTTTATATTGCAGTAAAATGTGGCCGCAATTGCATTTACGTTTGCGTGTAAAATCTTTATATTTCGTCCGCAATTTCCAGGGACGGATACAGAGGGGGGACGCCCAGGGGCTAACCCCTCCCCCCACGATTTTTGGCTATCAGTTTGGCTATCATTTTCAATCTGATAGGCATAGTGGGGTGCTTAATTAGAGATTGGAAACTTGAGGTTTTGCCTCTGATCAACCAACTAAATGGTCAAATTGGCTTCATTGGTGTAAGTGCTTTTATAACACAGCCTACCATGGAGCTGCAACTAAATCCCCTTTTGAGATTGTATATGGCCAGAAACCCCAAAAATTTTCCATGAATAAAAAGTGGAAGTTTTGGTGTAAACTATTGCGACTGAACCGAAGGACATGATGTTTTTAGTGTAAAACTGTGACCACATAGACAACAGTCAATAGCCAAGAGAATTTATCCTGAGCTGGTGGCTCATTATTTTATCCCTCATGCAGTTGTTTACAAGATTGGCAAGGTCACTTATAAGCTGTTGCTTCCAAACTCTAGGTCGACCCATCCAGTTTTCTATTTCTCAGTTAAGAAAAAGTAGTAGAGGTACATAAGGTTGAGGCACATTTGCCTGCATCTTGGCAATTGTAATAGTCCCTCAATATCACTGAACCACTAGCAGTGATAAACACATAAGCTGTTCAGCAGAAGCGAAAACTGGTCAAATTGTGGCTACTTCGTTGGTGTAAAATTATTAAGCTATGGTTGTACACGAGAACCAACTTCGACCATTCAAATCAATTTTGAAACAGTCTTTAGGACAAGGCTGATGCCAAGGAGGTTGGCTATGTTAACCACCCACTAAAGGGCCAAATGTCAACTGCCCAAGTACCTAGGGAGCCTAGGCCTAATTTTGGGAGGTATATGTACGAGGTGTCCTGAGGGGTTTTGCCAAAAGCAGAGAGGAGCATGCGAGAGATAAGGAGAGTATCTGTCCATATTAGATATGTAGGAAAGAGTATTGGGATGGGATTCTGTTAACTTGTTACAACAGAGGAGTGCTTCTATGTGAAGCATAGGATTGGGCGTGAATTCATTGGAGGATCACCCTTTTACTGTTTTCTTCATTATCATAATTGTATAATAAATACAATTAATTTTTTCATCTATAATATGATTTTCTGTGAGAGGATGTAAGGGAGTGTACTGAAATTGATGTAGACTAAGGATGTATGCTTTTCCAGTCAAATCAATACTAGATACCAGTGGCTCTTTAGCTTGCATCTTTAGGCTTTACTTACTTTTCAAAATGCCTTGTGATGACTGTTGAGGTAAAATCTCACAAATATTATAACTTTGATCTAGTAAAGCAATGGCATGGAGAGGAAATCTTTCAAAGAACATAAAAGAGCTTCGGTTTTTGATGTGCCAGTCATCTCCTGCAAGCTCATCTGCAAGGTTTGATATATTTTTTTTCCTTTCTTTCGACCAAAATTTCAAAGCATTATCTTTTACATATCTCTTGGTTGCTTTTTTACTAAATCTCATACATATTTGAATATAAAATGAGCTCTTATTATTAGTTTTGTTATCTCAGGGCATTTGTTGAAAAGAATTATAAGGAACTAAAGACATCGAACCCAAAATTGCCAATATTGATCCGTGAATGCAGTGGAGTTGAACCCCAATTATGGGCAAGATATGGTATCCCCTATCTTAATTTTCATTATTTTTTATTTGAAATTCTCGCTCCATAATTTGCATTCACATGCTTTTCCCCCCTTAGTTTCATAACAGGAAAGTTTAGGAAATTAACACTATTGCGCTGACAATGATATTGACAATCTGCTAATCAGCATTTTTGTCGTAGTTTCATTCTAGAGACGTAGTTATGAGAATATAATGGTATTAGTAGTGTGCACAAATATATTTCAACATTATCCCAATTTTGGCTTTAATCGACAAACATTTGTTGTTCTGAGTGGCAAAGATTACTTTTATTCCCTTCAAACAATATCTCGAATCTGGTTAGAAGAACTTTGTCCTTGACATGACTGAACTTGGATTAAGAAAAAAGCCTAAGTTGTGCATATTATAATATCAATTCAGTTGTGATTGTTACTTTGGATTAATTGGCTTATAGTCAACGGCCTTTAATGCGATTAGAAAACTATTCCCCTATAATGCCAATTTGGTTATACTTACTCTGCTAAGTCATTGTATCTCTGGTGAACCTTTCTGATTATATCTTGTAGCTCATCATTTTCATTCTCATTATTTTGTACTGGTTCTCTATTTTGATCAACACATACATTTCCTTCTTTAATACCAGACTTGGGTGTTGAGAAAGGCATTAAACTGGAAGGCATGACGGAGCCACAAATTTTTAAGGTACTCGAAGATATGGTAAAAGCAGGGGAGTCTTTTAAAGCTTGATATTATTGCTTTTATTCACTGTATGAAAGGGAATAAATGTTTTTAGGTTGCACTTGTTATTACAGTGCAACTCTTGGTCATTTTAAGAATGAACCTGTTGAGTTTAAGTTGAAGCTCTCGGTTACGCACATTGACCATGTTTATTGTGAGATATTGATTCAAAACACGGATTAAATCTATTTATTTGGATTCATATGATTATTCTCTGTGAAATGTTGTCTTGCTTAGATCATATGATTATGTATCGACTAAGCAACCTGGTAGAATATACTTTTTAAGCAATCAATGCAATTTCTAATGATCCAGAAAACTTGTTTTTACTTGTTATGACCCCAGATTTTACTTGTTGAGTCTTCTTCATTCTTTAACTTCACACGCAACACAGCAACAAGATATTACTTATTCATTGAATAAAACTAATTAGTCAAAACCCAATTAGTTTTTTTTTTGAAAGGAAAACCCAATTTGTTTAGTAACCAGTTAAGCTATCAGTGAACATAATTTCTATTTATTCCTCCTTGAATAATCTCTAGTACAAGTTGACTTTTTTTTTAATGATATTCAAATAGGGAAAATTCAAACTAAACTGAATATTACTCTACAAAAGAAAGATCACTAAAGGAAGAAAAGAAAATTCCAAACTACAGACAAATATTGTACAGAATGCTCTTGATAATGTAAACTATGGATAAGACAAATAATTGCTATGAATTTCTGGATTCCTTTTGAGAATACAATATCTTTATAAATTAAAAGGGATGAAGTACCTTGGATTAGTTGAAACTTGAAACCCTAGAGTAGCGAGAGCTAGAGAGAGTTTCCATTCGTTTTGCAATCTTAGGGTCCGTTTGGTTCGAGAGTTTTGGAGGGGAGGGGAGGGGAGATTTTTAATTTAAAGTGTTTGGTTCAATTTTTAAAAGGGGAGGGGAGGGGAGGGGAGCAAATTTTACTGCACTGTCAAAATTATCCTTATATTAATTTAAAATCTCAATATTATCCTTGTAACAACATTTATTATTATTATTATGTTATATTATCCTTGAAACAACTTTTACTATTATTAGGTTATAGGTTATATTATCTTGTAACAACTTTTATTACATATTATTAACAATTTTTTCTTGTAACAACTTTTTATTGTATATTATTGAGAATTTTTCCTTGTAACAACTTTTATTACTCATTGTAAAACCCTATTACTAATTCATTATTCCATCGTCTACATCGTGTTGTTATAAATTACATCGTTATTGTTTTGTTACTTTATTATCCTTATTTAATTAAGTTTAAGGGTAAAACAGTAAAATAATTTTAAAATCCCTCCCCTCCCCTTGTGAACCAAACACACTTTTAATTAAAATATCTCCCCTCCCCTCTCCTTCGATAAAATTCCTCCCCTCCCCTCCCCTCCTAATTCTCGAACCAAACGGACCCTTAGAGTAGAGAGAGCTTCCGTTAAATCAAATATTCCTTGACGGTTATTCTACGAGGACTTATGTACTGTGTGTTATAACTAACATTACAAGATAAGTGCCACAAATTTTGGAATAGTTAGTTTTTATGAAATTCAGATCAAAGTTTATTTGATTTTAATTAAAACTACACTTATAGATAGTAGATATTTTGCACTTTTATATTTATATTGTAACAAATATAATATAAATTCTTATATTTTTCTTCAAAAAAAATTCTTATCTTTTTTAATGTCACCAATAAAATAACATTCTTATTGTTAAATTTGCTTAAGAGTATAACTTGAAGAAGAAAAAGTCATCCCAAAATATGCCACTTTCTTTATTATATACCAGCAAAAAGACAGACACTCACATGCCCGTTTTTCCGCTCTTTTTATTGCGCTAACGTTTAAAAATTAAGAACGGTGTTTTTTTATGACATTTTGATTTTGATTAAAATTAAAAATTTAAATGTTTGTTGCTTTCAAGTTATAACACACCAAACTAACCATGATTATTTGTTTCAATGACACCAACAATTAATATAATAAAAAAATATAATCTAAATTCTTTTTTTTAATGACACCAACAACAATTTTTATTATAGAAAAAGTTGTTTAAGGGTATAATTGAGATAATGAAAAAGTAAGTATAAATATACTCATCTAGTTTGTTACACTTTTTAAATGATAAAGGTAAAAAACCGCACACACTCATAATACCTTTTAGTTTGTTCCTCATAGTACCATTTACACAGGAGCAATAAAAAGCTAGACTCCACACACACACTCGATTGAAACTTGTTGTTGGGTTGAAAAAGAATCTTGAAAAACACTAGTAAAGATTTAAGCATGAGCGAGTTTGATAAGCCACAATTTATGATGTTTTTAGAACTAGTTTACTTCAAAGTTTATGTTTTATTTTCAAGATAAAAATAATGTTGAACAAGTCTTTGGAACAAAAGCATGGATAAAGAACCAGGAAAAAGCAGAAAAATCAAGTTTCCATGCCATTTTCAAGTGGCACGGCCGTGCCTCACTTTGCACTGATCGTGCGTCCCTTTTTGATCAAACCTTGCCCATCAACTGCGAATGTCACGCACGGACCGTGCGCATCAGCCGCACGACCGTGCAGCCCTTCAGAAGCCCAATTTTGGCATTTTAAATCAAGCACGATCGTGTGCCTTATTAGCACGATCGTGCACGTTATGCAGACACTTTTTAATGATGAAAACTCTTGGTTTTTTTTCCTATTAATGCCTTGTAATGCGAGTTTAATACATTGTCTAAGGTTATAGGCTATATCTAGGGTTATATGAGACTTGTAAACTACCTTGGAATATCTTGTGAACTTGTTTAAATTGCAATCAAAGTTTATTATTTTGTTCTAAGTTCTTGCTCTATTTTTCTGCACTTTTACCTTCTTGCATTTTATTTCCTTGTTCTTTACAATTATGCAGTTTATTATTCAACCATTTACTTTTATGCATTATCATTCTATATCTTTTAATTACTACTTTTTGTCTACAATGAATATGAGTGAGTAGACCCTTTTAGTCTTGGGATTATAGGATGAGTCTAATGATTAAATCCTATTCAAGCCAAGTCTAGAACTTTGTCTTATATAAATTCGTTTTCTAATCTATTCTCATCTTTTTTAAGTTATATTTAAAATATCAATCGAAGGATCGAAAGATGAAGATTGATATTAGAACAAATGAGATTAAACAAGGTAAGCAAAACATGAGAATAGTTTTGTAAACCTTGAGACCATAAGTTTCACACTTAAAGGATTTCAATGACATCCAACCATGATAATAGGTTTGGTTGTTATTGAAATACATTCGTGTATTCTTAAAGGAAACATGTAATATAATAGAGAAACTCGTCCCCAGAAAATGAATTTAACATAAGATAAAAATATAGGTTTGAATTGTTTGTGATTTGTTATTAAGACGAACCAATGATCCCTAAACGCTTTTTATAATATGAATTTTAACCAAGAAAACTGTTGAACTTTGAATACTTAATCTTTTCAGATAATCAACATTGAAAACAAAATCGGTAATTACAATAACTCTTTGTGAAACGATATTTTTACTACTCGATAGAACCGCACGTTTGCGGATTCGTATCATAAAGCTATGTTAACTTTGAGAGAAAAGAGAGGCAAATTATCCGCAGTGAGCAATAGAGGATTCAAAGGCTTATCATCCATTTTTAATCTAAATTTCCAACCAATTTCATCGCATTCTATTTTAAGCTTTATGCAACAAAACCAATGCCTAGGGCAACCATAAATTTAATACATCATTTTTGATAATGAGATTGTTGAGTAGAAGTCAACAACGGTCCTCGTGGATATGAATTTAAGTATTACTTCGATAGTTTTGGTACACTTGCCAAAATCCTATTAAGTTTTTGGCGCCGTTGCCGGGGACTGTTGAGTTATTTCAACAAGGCAATATTGTTATCATTTAGGATTTTTGCAATTTAATTTCCGTAATTAGGGAAAATTTTATTGGATCAGTTTTCATTATTATTTTGTATTGTGCAACGCTACTAAGATATTCGTTTGTTGTTTATGCGAGGTAGAGTGCAACCCGAAGATTTGTTGCACGATCCTGAGATCGAGAAGACCGCAAGGGAGAATCAGAAAGCAGTTCGGTTAGCTCGATCAGCTGAACCTAGTTTTAGAACACAATACACTAATTTAACACCTGTTAAACCTGAAACAATCATAATCGGAGATCACAGAGGTAGTCCACTACCACTACCACCAACTGCGAGACCTATGATGGGAGATTATGGGTTAGTTGCCAACTGTGGACATCTTACCCATGTTTTTCAGCCAGCCAACCCAGTGGCCTTCGATACTAATACCTTTGTTCAACAAGGGCTTAAGGAAAACCAATATGACGGGAGAGACACCATGATCCCTCATGAACATTTAAACCATTTCTATGAGACCTATCAGTTATGTGTACAACCACTCCATATAACCGAAAATTAAAAGAAACTTAGGTAATTTTCTTTTACCTTAACTAAGAGGGCTAAAGACTGGTTGCTATCCATACCTAGTGGAACCATTCAAACTTGGGATGAACTTGAACTTAAATTCTTGGAGATATTTTTTCCTATATATGTCTAGATATTGGGAGAAAAAACACGAGATCACTAACTTTAAGCAGGGGAAAACGAGTTGTTGTATGATGCGTGAAAGAGGTTTAAACTTTTGCTTAATAGGTGTCCGATACATGACTTGAGTGAGAAAACCCAACTGTAGCTTTTCACTGAGGGGTTGAAACATAGCCATAGAATGCTTTTAGATGTCTCAGCTGAAGGAAGCATGAGAGTAAAAACTGACCATGAAGCCCAAACCCTCATAAAAAACATGGTCCAAAGTGAGTACCGTACTAAAGCAGAGAAAAATAGAAAAGGAATTTTTGGGGTGAGTGAAAGTAGTGCTGTCCTAACAAGGAGCCCATGAGATGGTTCACCATACACTCCGTTCGACCTCTCTTTCTCATGAAACCCCAATAAAACTACATTTTTCATTCACTTTTGCTATCATATACTTTTTATTGGTCTTAGAGTACTCATTGTTTATTTAAATTGGATTGAACTTCAGATTGTCAACACTCTTACATCGAGAGATTAAGTTAAAGCTAGAGCAACGCTATGTATCGATTAACCAAATACATGAATTGTCGGTACTTGAAGGATAAAAATATATAAAATCAAAAGAGAGGAGTACACTTAGATCCCAAATATAAAATAACAATTCTTAAATTGAAGAAAATTTTCATATGAAAAATAAAATAAATTACTAACCAGTAGTTGCATTCACACACATACTCAACGAAGTAAGAATGCTAATTAGACTTTTTTTTTTTAAAGGCCGAGAGAAACTTTATTAAGAAGAAACTTAGAGCACAAAACATGTCCAATAAAAGTTAGTTCAAAAAGACTGTTGGAAGATAGAAATTAAATCATTCCACGTGAAGTCTTGGAAGCAGACCTTCTTCGTTTTAAAAGTGAATACTACTATTTATTTTTTAAGGAAAAGTGAATACAACAGTTAAAATGACCCACTTTAAAATTTCAATTTGGTTAACCAAAATTAATTAGCTAGTCAACCTTTAAAATACTCAATTATATCATTTACCTCAAATGACACTATTTATTATTCCTTTTGTTCAATTAATTAGCTAGTCAACCTTAACCCACAACCCTAAAAGGAAACCACATGTTGATATACTTAAGACCAGGGCTCCACACCACACGGTTTTCACACCAACTTATACCCTAATTTTGTGAAAATCATCTTCCTCACGCAATTTCACATTTAATTGATACACTTCTCCTTTAAGGTAATTCTTAGTCCTATAAATTGGAGTGATTTTTGTGACAATTTCTTCATTGCAAAACAAATTGATTAGAGGAAAAAAATAACAAAGTCTAAGAGAGTAATCAATCACATTGCTATACTATGGCAAAGTTCATCACCACTTCATTTGTCTTAGTTCTCATTGTTGTGGCATTTCTGAATGGTGCCTATAGTGTTGATGAGGGTGAAGGAAGAGGTAATTACAAACTGAGGAAAGATGATCCTAATTTATACAAATCTAAAATGTATGGGCCTCAAGTAGATTGTAAGTTTTTGTATGGAGAGTGCATTGATTTCCAAACTGAGTGCGATAGATATGTTAAGTTGTGTGCAAACACAAGGTGGTAATAACCTACTATTTTTAACATTCCATTGTTTTATGAGTTATTGCTTTGAGTTTGTGATTTTAGCATGTGAAAAGGTTCTTTCAGTGCAAGACTTTTTTTCTCTCCTTGGGCACAACCAACAAAGGATCTGTTATCGTTAACATGATCTCTCTCTCTCTCGTACCGTCGAAGTAGCTCTGGTCTACCAACAACGGGGTCTGCTGTCTAGAGATATGTTGTTTCCAGATTGTATTGTAACTCTTTTAGGGTTGTGATGTTAGTCTTGTTGGGAAAATTTCTTTTCTAGGGTTAGTTTTAGCTTTGTGTTTGTTTTATTGTTATGTTGGTTTGCTTCTCTTCATTCCTAGCTTCCCAAGTTTACCGTGATTCCGTAGATGTATAAGTCAGGAGCAAATCTAGTGCTTTAGAGTTTTATCTGTTTGATTTTACAAAATTCTGTACTTCACCCCAATAGTGGGTAGTGATCTGCACATGGTGTAATTTGTGTTGTTACAGCTTATTGAATGAATGAAATATATTTTCGACAAAAAAAAAAACTCCAAGTTCTATTCCATGATGAGCGATCGTGGCCATGGTCTTTGTGTGTTATATTGATATCTATATATCTATTTATACTAATAAATAATGTTTGTGTGAGTGTGAGAGTGTTACATTACATATATAGCTAAATAACTTGGCCTCTTCGTTCCCTTGAGCTTAGCTCAGTTGGTAGGAACATTGCTGTATATATTGATTCAACAATCAGATGCAATTTTGTTAGTTTTTAATTCTTTTACTTTTCATTATAGGTTATTTCATATAATTGTCTCATTTATGCATGGTGTATTAGAATTTGGGGTTTTGATTTTTGTGTTTATAAGATGATTTGAGGTGAACATAACATAAATTCATGATATTTGGAGATATATTTGTGTAGAACTTTTTCTGATTCAAGAAAGATGACGAAGATTCAAATGAAGAAGATGAAGATGATGAACATGTTCATCTTATTTCTGGATTTTTTTAATTTTAATAAAAATATATTATAAAAAATAAAATTATGTATTTTTTAATAATAAATGAGAAAAAAGATTTATATGTGCTTTTATGAGAGATAAAGGAGATAAACGGAAAAAAATAAAAGATAAAGGACGAAAGTGTTACAAATTAATACGATAAAGGACCCCTAATGTAATATTGCCTAAAAGTTATCTTCCGAAACAATCGATTCATAACTCCTAAACAACTTATTTAGAGGCAAAGACGGAATTGTGAAGACATATAAGCAATGAAATAGAAATTTAAAATCATGATTATTTTAAACTCATGATTATTTTCAAAATTTAATTTCTACATAATTAGGGGAGTAATAGTTGAGATTGATTCGGTGTTCGGCCAAAAAAAAAAATTCAAACTGATCAAATTTATATTGAATTTGTTTGATTCGCTTTTCAATGTTTTTAAAAAGGGGAATTGGACCATAGTAAACAAATGATATTAATTTTTTTTTTTGAAGAAGATAAAATGGAATATCTTACCAAAAGCCTGGAAAATCAGCACAAGAAGTGCCAAAAAGCAAGCTGAAAAAATATCAAGTTACATCAGAATAATCAAAGGTTAAAAATCAAAAAGTGGCCAAATGCCAAGACCCATTACATATAGATGCCCAAACAAGGTAATGGGTTCAACCACCAAAAATGATAAGAGAAAACAAAATTAGGACGATTCGCTTTCAGCCACCAGTAAGATTGAAGCTTAATTTTGTCGAGTAATTGATCAAGAGTGGCCTTCTTTTGGTTAAAGACCCGAGCATTTCTTTCGATCCAAACCACCCACACACAAGAAAGCCATATGAGGTTAAAAGCTTTGTGAATACTTTTGGAGAACCCGCCTAAGGTGCCAAATTGATGTAAATGGTCTGATACATGTTCTGGATACACCATGTGGAAAATAAGCCAGTTAGAGATACCGTACCAAAGTTTCCCAAAAAATTCACAAGAGACAAAAAGGTGCTATGTGTCCTCCATCATGCCGCAACCACCTGTTAAAACTTGAGCATCTGGTTGAAGGACTTGTCTTTTAATTAAATTATCCGTTGTTGATAACCTGTTCCGAAAGACACGCCAAACAAAGAGACTAACTTTGAGGGGCACCTCTTTGTTCCAAAATTCAGTTGCATGAGCAGCGACAACATTATTGTTGACATCAAATGATTATAAGCACTTGTGACATTATATTTGTTAGTCACATGTAAGTGCCAAATCTACCTGTCAGAAATATGAGGCTGCAAAACAATATTAGTTAAAAAAATTACAACACTCCCGCACCTTCTCCTCCTCCCAAGCTAATAATCGGCGCCTCCACTTCCAAGCCTCACCATCCTCCCCCCACCCAAGCGAATACATTTCAGTCACCGTTGTCATTTTATTAATAGCAAGATCAAAAAGGCGACTAAAACTATTCTTCAAAACCATGCCATCAATCCAAGGATCCCACCAAAATAAAGTTTGGGCACCATCACCTACTTCTCGCCTAATATTATCATCGAACCAATGGCCACCATCTACACCAGGCGCATTCTTAATAATAATCAAGTTGTTTCACCAAACGGAATTAAACCTTCCCTCCTCAACAATAATACCTCCCACCTCCCCATACCTAGCTGCTAAGACTTTATACCACAAAACTCCTCTTTTCATCCCTCATCCTCCAACACCATTTTCCAAGAAGCGCTAAATTAAATTCCCTACTCCTCTGCACCCCCAAACCTCCATTCTCCTTTTTGGAATAAACAGTATCCCAATTAATCCAAGAAATTTTCCTAACCTCCTCACTTCCCCCCCAAATGAAACAATTAAAAAAAGATTCAATAGAGGAAATGATACATGCGGGAGTCTTGAAGAAGGAAAACAAATAGATCGAAAGAGAGGACAAGACAGACTTGAAAAGGACTAAGCGACCACCGAAAGAAAGATTTTTACTTTTCCAACTCGATAATCTTGACTTAATGCGGTCAAGCAAAGGTTGCCAAAATTTTAACTTGCGAGGATCACCACCAATATGCAGCCCCAAATAGAGGATAGGAAAATGGCCCAACTTGCAATGAAGAAGAGAAGCCGCCTCGGCCAACCAAGAGTCATGAATGTTAACACCAACTAGCATGCTTTTGGGAAAATTTACCTTTAGGCCAGATGTCGCCTCAAAAAGAAGGAGCAAAGCTTTCAAAGCTCTAATGTTTTCCCAACTACGACCTCCAATTAACAAAGTATCATCAGCAAATTGTAAATCAGTGATTTGAGCAAGATTATTGGCGCCCACCTTATAACCACAGTAAAGGCCAGCCTCCACTAAAGCATCCATCATAATGTTCAAGCCTTCAGCTGCTATTAAAAGTAAAAAAGGTGATATGGGGTCACCTTGCCTCAACCCACGTTCAAATTTGAATTCATCCGTTGGGCAACCATTAACTAGAACCGAAGCAGATGATGTGCTAATGCATTCCCTAATCCACTTACGCCATAAGGTAGGGAAATTCATTTTTTTTCATAACTGCTTCCAGATAGGAGCAATCAATTGAATCAAAAGCCTTCTCAAAATCAACTTTGAAAAGAAGTAAGTCTTTTTTCATACGCTTAGCATCTTCCAGCAACTCATTAGCAATCAAGATTCTGTCAAGAATTTGTCGACCACGAATAAAAGCAGACTGTGTTTCTAAAATTATACTAGGCATAACCCAACGCAATCTATTGGTGAGAACCTTAAAGAGAACTTTGCATAAACTTCCGACCATAGAGATGGGTCTGAAATCATTTAGGCGTTGAGGTCTCACAACCTTAGGAATTAAGGCAATGAAAGTATTGTTGATACCTTTTGATAACTTCCCATTCCTTTGATAATCTGAGATGAAACACATAAAGTCATCCTGAAGTTTCAGCCAAAAATCCTTGATAAAGCCCAAATTAATACCATCAGGTTCGGGGCTCTTATAACTGTCAGAATCCCACACAGCTTGCTTCACCTCCTCAACAGTGAAAGGTTTGGTTAAATCTTCACATTGGCCGATATTAAGCATCTTGAAATTGAGATTCTCAACGCTAGGTCTTTCAACAACAACTGATCGAAAATGCGACGAGAAGTGATTAAACACCGCTCCCCGAATGCCGTCCACACTCTCCATAGGTACACCATCAACAATTAGAGAAGCAATAGAGTTTTCCCGTCGACAAGAGGACATAATGCAGTGAATTTTTTTAGAGTTGGCATCTCCTTCCTTCAACCAAAGTAATCTAGATTTCTGCCATTGCATGCTGGTTTTGATGCGAGATAAGGAATGTAAGTCTGCTGAAAGAGAGTGTAACTCCTCTACCTCCTCAATTAAAAGATCGAATTCCTCAGTTAGCTTAGGACGAGGTCCCCAGTTAGCTTCATCCATAGTTAGCAAAATGGGACAATGATCAGAAAGGTCGCGAATTAATGCTCGCTGGATAAAATGAGGCCTACAAACAGACCAATCTTCAGAGAGGAGGAATCTATCAAGAAGACGCATGGAGACACCATCCCCTCTAGACCAAGTATAGTTCTGATCACAAAGAGGAAGATCAAATAGAACGTTACTATCAATGAACTAGTTGAAATGAGAATAATCTTCAACACTGGTGCCAACCACTCTGCTCTTGTGTTCAGTTGGAGACCGAATGACGTTAAAATCACCACCCACACACCAATATTAGTTGCTAAAGTTGCTAAGAATTGAACCAAGGTGAAATATTCTGCCTACCGAGGGGGTCACATAGAGCATAAACATTTGCAAGGGCAAACTCGCCCCCATTCTTCACCATAACACCTTGAATAATAATAACATGAGCCATACTCCTAGTTAACCAAACATCAACCTCAATTGTGTCCCAAAGAGTTAGAATACCACCGGAAGCCCCCACAGAGGGTCTATAAGAGTAACCAAAAGTTTGACTGCCCCAAAGAGTAGCACAAAGAAAATCATCAATATTTTCCAACTTAGTTCCCTGAATACATAAAATCCACGGATGATGAAATCCAGTTTAATTGATCGATTTGCTTGAAAATGCAATTGATAAAAAATAAAAAAGTTATATAGATCTTGAATATATATTTTTAAAAACAAATGATCAAAATACATTTTGAGCAAATGATTAGAAAATCAAATGTATCCCAAATGATATTGCACTTCCAATGAAAAGATATAAACGACTATGGAATACACATTGCAAATCTAATAAATATTTTCATTAACAAAAAGTTTACAATGCTTAAAACAAACTGAAAAATGACAAGTCGGACAATTTGAATCCTCATCCTTGTATTTCCCTAAATATTAAAAGAAAATATAATACAAAAATGAAAACATTTTAGTTTGGTGATGATGTTGGCAAATGAGCTTGAGAATTGAAAAACGAGTTTGCTGTCTCGTTGTTTGGGTGACAATGTTACTAAAATATTGGTATGTGTTAATTCAAAGCGGGATTGATAAATTTAGTAAACATTTCAGCTCAGTTAATCGTTTGTTGAATTTTAAAATTAAAAACTGAGAACCAAAACAATTTGTTCGGTATCCTTCAATTTAGTTCGGTTTTTGACCTAACAATATTGGAAATTTTTTAGTTTGATTTGATTTAATTTTTCGAGTTCATCGATTTTCTCCAAACCACTTACTCTCTTGACTATATCGATATTGCAGAAATATTTTTTCCATCCATCCTTCTCCTCCATACATCTACACTATGGATTATGGAAGCAGTGAAATATTAAACAATTCTAGATTTTTCACACCCAACCCCCATCTTATTATTTCATCCTACCCACAAAATTTTTCTACAACCTATATTTTGCTCCAACTAAAATCGCCTTCGAAGTTTAGTGAAAGCATCGAGTACCTTTTTAGAAGCTTTGAAAAATAAAAAGAAGTAACATTTTCATCTGAAATTGAAACTTTCAAGAAAAAACTAACTAGTTATTGCATTCACACAAGCATGCACAACAAATTAAGAATGTTAAACTATTGAAAAGATATCAACATGGAATGAACTTTTCCATTTGACAAGTGAAGACAAACCGCATAATCAATGGCCCAATTGGATCACACCATATTTCTATTCACACATTAGTTATTCTATCCTTTAACTTAATTACTTTCTATCTATTCCTTATGTAACTAAAAACTGCTCAACCTTAAACAACATAAGTAAAAGGAAACTATTATCCTTAATCTTTAAAACCATGGTTGCAACTTGCAACACGTTTTTCAGCTACCTTAATTAACTTTTGCTAATATCAATTTCCTCAAGATAAGGTAAATTTAATTCACTTCCATTTTAGGAAATCAATAGTTCTCATCCCTCTAATCTTAAGTTCTATAAATTGGAGTGATTTTGGAGACAATTTATTCATACAAACACGAGAGAAAAAAAACTTCTTATATACACTATGGCAAAAACAATCACTGGTTCACTTGTTTTAGTTCTCCTAGTTACGGCGATTCTTAACGGCCAAACCGAAGCTGCCGGTAGAGGAGCTGAACCACCAAAGGATAGAAGTGTTTACGAATCTGATAAGTTTGGAGATTTTCCGTTCCCACCACCGCCAACGTTTATAACTTGCTTGTTTTGGTATAAACTTTGTTTGTTTTGGCCTTTGTTTTGTCCTGATTATCAAAAGATGTGTCTTTATTACAAAGCCACAGAAGAAGAAGCTGGTCCATATGCTCAAAGCGTTGCTAAATCCCCTAATGTTCCATGATTTCATAATGTTGCTATATGGCTTGTGTGTTATAGATAGATATCTATATGTGTGAGTGTGAAAGTATTGTTATAATAACTTCATAGGCCTCCTCTAGTTTGTGCCTTATATAGATTTTTAATTTGTGGTGTGTATTTGTATTATTGTGCCATGCATATCATTGTTATATGCTATGGTTGAAATAAAATTTCTCAAGTTTATTTAGAACATGTTTATATATTTTCTTTCTTAAAGCAGTTTCCTTTTAGTTTCTTTATATCTTTATTTTGCAACCGCTAATAATGAATCAGAGAAAGAAAGACGAAATCAATATCATATACCCTGTTCATAAAAATGAAAACAACATTCACTTAACATTTAATATACTATTTTCTAGGTCGGTTCTAAGATTTTTGATGTCTTAGGCAAATTAATAAAGTTGTGCTCTTTTAATTATTCCAATATCTTTCTTTTTACTTGATAAAACATGTCTTTCTTTTTATATTTTTTTATTGCAAAAGATTCATTAAAGGTTCTCTTCCTTCAAAAATAAAATAAAATAAGGTTCTCTAATAAATATTTACAACAGAATTAATCAAAGTGAGTTAAAAGCGATTCCCTTCAAGGTCAAAAGCACTCATAACAACTTAATTGATGCTGATGTCAAATTTCATGTGGATGGCAATCAAGTTTTGTGGCTGAAGGCGATTCCCCTCTAGGAATACATCTTTATTTGGCGCTTATTATTAAATCAGATTGCAACAAAGGACAACTTGTCTAGGAGAAATATTATTGTTGTTTCTGTTAATCATTGTTCGACTAATTGCAATTGTATGGATGACAAGCATTTGTTTTTCAGATGTGACTTTTATGGTCACCTCTGGAATTATATACCAGGATGGTTAGGTTTTGAAATGGCTTCTCATGGAAATTTATCAGATCATCTTCTTCAATGTGGGAGGCTAGGGTTTTTTTTCCTTCTAAAAACTCTTGTTTGGTTTTCAATATCATTTGGATATCACTGTTGAACACTATATGGAAGGACATGCATGGGAGAATTTTCAAGCAAAAGGCTGATTTGCTCACAACTCTTCTCGAAAAAGTAAAGAGCACGACGTTTTGGTGGTTAAAATCGTTTTATGTTCTATTTGATTTTGAATACCAAACTTAGAGGCAGGATCCTTTGATGTGCTTAAGGACAATTTTCTAATTTTTTTCCTTCTGTTGTTGCTGTTGCTCTTTGATGTAATATACTTTTATTTTTTCTCTCCTTGGCCTTGTGCTTGAGAGACATCTTTTGTTGGTTTAATATATATATCTTTAGCCTTTAATTAAAAAAGATACTTAAAAAACACTATAATATCCTCTTATGTTAAAATTTACACCCTCTTTTCTCGATAAATATTTTAGTCTATTTTCATATAATCAAACTTTTAAGGCACATGTATTTTTTTCTTCTGTTTACCATTGATCATATCATTAACATATAGTTCTAAATCCGATTATAAACTTTGAAAACATTACAAGATAAAATAAAAATGTTGGACAATTTACTAAAGCCTATAAAATGACAGCTGATTTTATTTTTTATTTTTTGAGGGAAGCTGAAAATTAAATTTTATATTATAAAATCATAGAGTTAACATTAATTACACAATGTATTTCGTTAGGCCACAAGTCAATTGATTAGGCTCCGTTTGGATTGAGCTTATTTTGAGCTTATGAAAAATAGTTTATGCAAATAAATAAGTTTTTATGTTAATTTATAAGTTTCTTCAAAAAAAAAAAGTTAATTTATAAGTTCTCACTAACGAAAATTGTATCTTTATAAACTTTTTTTTCTCTCTTCATAAAGCACATTTACAAGCTTATAAATAATACATAAAAGTTTATTTATTCACGTAAGTTGTTTTGCATAAGCTCTAAAATAAGGCAATCCAAACAGACCTCTATTGTATTAGAGCCTCCTTAGTTATCTCATACTAACCCCCACACCTATTATAGTGTACCTCTCTATATCTACCTATTGATTCTAGATGAAATGAACTAGTTTTGCTTTTGATAAATAAAAGGTAAAAAGTCTCATAGATATATAAAAAAAGATACACCAATTAATATAATTAAAATATTTTGCATCTTAAAAATCAAATCATGTTTTTTTTTGTTGGCCAGAGTTTGAACCCCAGACCTTGCATATATTATGTATTGTTCTTACCAACTGAGCTAAGCTCATGAGGACAAAAATCAAATAATGTAAAACTTAAATAAAATTACTATAAATTATTTTTATTAAAACTTTCTTTAGAGTTAGCTTTAAATTTCCATAACTGTTGGACCGACCTTGCATATGCATATGGTTACCTGAATTTATAAGAGTATACCAAAATTCCCTAAAAGAAGAGTATTCACAAAGCGGTACTTGCGTATTCTGCTCAGAACTTGTAGAGTCAAGCTCTCATTTATTATTTTCTTGTAGGCATTCTGCTGATTTCTGGAAAGAGATACATGAATGGATGGGAATCATTATTGATGAAGACATTGTTGGCACATAACATTTTCTACAACATGGACAGCAGTTGAAAGGAAAGGCATATCGGAAAACTCGCTTCTTGATTTGGCTAGCTACAGTATGGAACATTTGGCTGTTGAGGAATGCAATAATTTTCAAAGGGGTATGGCATCTGATTTTGTATTCTCAAATTGGTTAGATAATCCTTTAGAATGCCTCTGTAGTCAATAATTATAACTTATTCTGTAACGGGGTTAACTCCCCCATCATCTTTGTATTATTGTAATGGGTTAGAGTACCCCATGTACTCCATTCGACAATACACCTCTTGCTTATAAAAAAAAAAAAA
>Ga0228711_1003791_pt1 | contig 23440 bp, 11 predicted proteins | sample MedpolnodulmetaG_2_FD_177996 | JGI IMG/M metagenome (GOLD analysis project Ga0228711, IMG submission 177996) | Root nodule microbial communities from Medicago polymorpha collected in Santa Monica, California, United States - brown nodules | ecosystem: Host-associated > Plants > Roots > Nodule...
ATTTTATTTAAATATTATTTCCTTTTAGAACTATTTTACTTCAATTGCAAGTTATTATATTTCAGGATCAAATAATTGAAAGATTGAGTCTTGGAGCAAAAGAAAGAGGATTTGGAGCTGATTCGGGCTGAAAATACGAAGATTGAAGACAAAAATATATTTCCCCCAAGTCAAAAGCTTGGCACGGCCGGTGCCACCAGCCACACGGCCGTGCCAACCCCCCGAGACCTCTTTTGCTGCTTTTTGTTTCTAGACAAGCTACCTATTAATTTATTTCTGACCTAAAAGCCCGTGGTTTCTTGTGGAACATTCTAGTGTTATATTTCTTAGGGCTTAAGTCATTGTAAACTATAAATAGAGTAGTTAGCTATCACAACAATTCATCTTTTGTTCTTGGAATTCAACAGTGACAATTGTCTTTCTTAATAAAAGTTCTTTCTTTATTTTCTTGTTATTTACTTTATGTTCTTCTTCTTCTTGTCTTGGGATTGTTGGATAAGTCTAATGACATAATCCTAATCAAACCAAGCCATAAACCCTAATTTTATATAAATCTACTTTCTAATCTAATTTTACCGTTTTTATAATGAATTAACAAATACCAAACTCATAATGCGACAATGGAGGGTTAGTATTTGTTAATTCATCATCACAAATATCAATTAATAATGCGACAACAGAGCTTTGATATTGGAACAAGTGAAATTAGACAAGGGTTGCGAAACATGAGAATAGTCTAGCAAACCTTGAGACATATAAAGTTTCGTTCTTCAAGGTATCTAATAGCAATCAACCATGAGAATAGACGTGGTTTCTAGAGGAACACACTCACTGAATTCGAAAGAAGTTTTGATACGCTTAAGAGAAACTTGTGTTTAGAAAGTAGGTCGAATATAAAGTTTAGGTTTAGAGTTTGTTTGTGAAGGGTTTAGTATTATGATGAACCAATAATCCCAAGGCGCTTTTTATTACTATTCTTTTAAATTGTTAAAAATCCAATCTTTACAACTGAACTTTCTTCTAATCATCTTCTAAAAGTTAATTAAGTTGAACAACTCCCTGTTGGAACGATACTCTCTTTTTACTACTTCGGTAGAACCGTGCACTTGCGATTTTACTCATCAATAAACAACCCTCACCATCGGCTGTACAACACGGGCAAAATAGAGTGCAAGGTAACATCATAGTTTGGGAGAAACCGAGCGGGACGTGGTTGAAGTGCAATGTGGATTCCGCGTTCCATGACCGCAACCATATTACATCTTTTCCGTGTTGTGTTAGAGACTCCCATGAGCAATTTATTCAGACTCAAACGAAATGGTAGAGAGCAAATATGACAGTTTTGGAGGGGGAGGCAGTAGCCTTACTCGATGCCATTCTCTTTGCTGATATGAATAGATGAGATCGAGTTGTCTTTGAGTCCGACTCAGCTACTCTAGTGCAAGCTCTATCGTCTTCGGGCCATGGTGATTCGGAATTCTCTGCTATTGTTTCTAGTATTATTTATCAGTTATCTTTACATTCCAACTTCGAGGTGAAGTTTGTTAGGAGACCAGTGAACATGGTTGCTCATACTTTAGCTAGGGCGGCCTGTTCTTGGGCTAGTCACTGTATTTTTGATTCTTATCCTTCTTGTATTAAACATTGGTTGATTAATGATAATAGTTAACTTTACTTCTGTAAAAAAAAAAAATTAATATAATGAGCTATCTAAATGATGTTTGTGTAATTTTTTTATATTGCTAGTACACTAATAGAAAAATCAAATTTGGAGAGGTGAACATATATACATATAGCTTTTTTTAATGGGATTGAGTACTACGTATGATAAAGTGGGTCGGCCCATCCGCTTAAACTAGTCAAAAGCAGGACGAGATGAACCGGGTCAATTTAGGTGACCGAGTCTAAACATGATTTTTAATGCACTTTTTGAACAATTTTATTGTTCAATGTTTCTTTCGACAATTTTATAGTAATAAAAAAAATATGTTGATGTTATTTATAAAAATAAAATTTACGGCAAATAAATTTGTGGTAAAACACAATCTTACGAGACAACTTTAGACTATATTGTGTTATTTGGTCGCTTTACTTTAAATTATGTCTATACCCGTTGATAAAAAAATTAAAATTGCAAGTTGATGAGTTGGCAGGCCGGCCCGCTCTGTCACGTTTTTCATCGAGTTTAGCGGGGTGAGTCAACTAGAAACGATAGGTTTAAAACTTCAGCTCATCCCATAAAAAATAGCATGCTAAATGAGCCGGCCTGACATATTGGGCCGTCAATTTTATTTTTATAAATAACATCATAATGAAGTAATGAAATTAATATTTTGAAATTAATTTATAAAAATAAAATTTCTAATCACCAACGTAAAGAATGACATTATGATGTAATGAAAATAATTTATATTTTTTAAGAGTAGTGCTTTTGTGCACGACAGGTTAATAGAACGAAATAAGCACGACACACACAACAAGGCTTAACTTTGGTTGAAATAAAATTTTAATTAAAATAAATTTGTAAAACTAAGAGTGACTTGTGAAATACAAGTCGTGTGCATTTCAAGAAAACAATTGTCGTGCTATTAAATTTTTTAATAAACAAAATTACTTTCATTACATCATAATGTCATTCTTTAGGTTAGTTCTTTTAAATTCTTTTGATCGATTGAATGATTGCTTGTGTAAAAAGTTTTTGGTATACAATTTTTTCTGTCAAGTAGTTTAGTGATTATAAATTCAGATTTTAAGATGTATAAATGGGGTGTTTGGAGTTCAAATTTCAACCAATACAAATATTATGCAATGTCCCTTATCAATCGAGTTAAGCTCACAAAGAATGAAAATCTATACATTAAACTCTTTTTTACAATGTACCCATTATGGTTCCTACTTAGGAAAATGTTTTTTTTTAATTTTTAATTTTAAACATGTTAAGTGTATTTACGAATATAGTAACATTCTTAGCTATAAATTGAACGGGTCAAAAGTAAAAAAAATCTATAAATTGAAAAATGGACAATCATAGAAAAATATAACATTGTTAATTTTTTTTAACGAAAAATAAGCGATATTCATTCATTCAAATTGATATAGTACATCAATATAATACAAATTCGCTAAACACAAAAAGGATGAACTTTTGAACAAACTCACAACATACATGTTAATATCATAAAACAACAAAGTACAAAAACCTACAAATATAACTATATAGAAGTGTCTGAAATACCCATGTTTTCATATCTATAACGTTTATGACACCAAAGTCGTTGATTGAATATGCATTAGATTGAAGCTGATCTGACAATCTGAACCAAACAAACATCTGAATAGGATGGGAAAGAAAAATAATGATGCATTAAGACCACGAAATCACAAAAGAAAAAACTAAATAGATATGAAAATCACTTATTTAAATAAAATGGTAGAAGATAATGCGTTGATTAACTACATGGAAAAGTTCAAAATCAATTATTATAATTTTTGGAAAATCTATAACTAATTATTATTTTTCATTTCTTACAATTTTTTAACATATTTTAAAATGTCCAAAATTAAAGATAATTTTAGAAAAGTAACGTGTCCTTGATTCTTATAGCAACAAATTTGGTATAGATTTCAATTAAAAAAAATCTATAATTAGTAGAATTTTTTTTATTTTTTTACAAGAATTAAATAACATGTTTACCATTCTCGGGGGTTGGCTGGTGGTGAAGGTTTTGGACTTAGAGATATGTTTTCCTTCTAGAGCAATGTTATCCGGTACGAAGACTTGCTCACGAAATTTGACGATGCTGACACATGGGTTAGAAACTAATACTTCTTTATTCACAAAACTCACAACGCATGGTTTTTTTTTAATAAAAAATAAAATTAAACTTCTTCAACATGTTGCAAAGTATTCTAAAAATTGAAGATACTCCTCATAATTAATCCTACGAACGGTGAAGTCGGCAAAATTTGGAGGAGATTCTAGAAATCAATTTCATCATGAATTATAAATTTGGCTCTGAAAATTCAATTAGAAACATGTGTTAGCTTAGATGAAGCCGACAAGATTAATTATATAAAGGTGCTCATAAATCAAACCATGATGGAATTTGCTTGTATAAAGTTGTGTAAGGAATGAAAAATTTTAAAATCTGCTCGTCCGTGAAATTTCGTACACACTTCAACCCGTACTATTTATCATTTCCCTTCCCTCTAAATTTGTTCAGTTCTCCCTCAACAATTCTTGTGTTTGATCTATCAATACATATGTTTGCTCTGATTTCAATTGGACGACTCAGCTAGTAGACAACGGGATGGATGTACCAAATTAGTTGATCCTTGAACTGCATATCGAGTTAAAAAAAATCACATGTTAACTGCACTTCCTTACGATGTAGAATATTTCTTTAAAAATTACGTGTTAACTACACTTATGGAGTAGTTTATGGAGAACTATACTAAGGATAACAAGTTTTTGTCAAATTGTTTTAGTGAAAAAAAAGTCTTGTGTAGTTTTTCTTTTTTGAGGGAATTTTCTTTTTTCTTTTAAGTTTCACTTTTTCCTCTCATTATTTCTCTATTCGAAGTATGTCGTAAACTTATTTTTGATAAGATAAAAGCTAGAAAATGATATATATCAATCGACTAAACTCGCAGATGACATACCAAAAAACTCTAATGAAATATAAAATATAAAATGGTGTGTTGGACATTAGACTCCGTAATTATATTATGAAAATATTTTCTCTTTTATATTTTAAAATTTGTGTTAGTAAGCTTATCTTCTCGATCATAACAATTCACTTTAAGACACCACTACTAGAAAAAGCAAAATTAGTGAGGGAAATTAGTGACGGAAAAAATGAAATTCCTCACAAATTCCTTGGTCGCAAAATTTAGTGACGGAATTAGAGAGGGATTTCACGTTTTCCCTCACTAAATATCCCTCACTAATTTTTGTTTTTTAGTAGTGCTCGATTTGGATTGATGGAACATAACGAAATAGAGCGAAATGAAACACAATTAAATAAGCAGAATGGAACAACAACTTCATTCTACTGTTTGGGTATTTTACGATGGGACAGAACAAATTTTTTATTCCATTGTTTGAAAAGTGGATGGAATGGAATGAATTATGACATTTTTATTCCAATATTAGTCTTATATAACTATTAGGTAAGATTTTTTATTAAGGAACTACTTGGTAGAATTAAAATAGTTAAATCAAAATAATTCGTCTTTTTCTCTTTGATTTTTACACTTTCTGATTTTTGAATTTAATTAGTTTAGTCTGTAAGAATTTTTTCTATTATTTTTATCTGAAATGTAAACTAACATATGGAAAATTCATCATTTGGAGGAAGAAGTGATACACTTGTTTTTTTTAATAAAGCCACAAAAATGGGTTTGAATGATAAAAAATTAACACGTGAAAATGTGTTTTGAATAAAGACATAAGAAACAATAACACATGAAAAATGTAAATTAAATATATGATGGGTTGTTAATGAGATGACATGATGCAACGAGTTTTAAGAATTACGAATAGTAAACAGAAACAAAACAATTGTGAACACTGAAAGCAGCAAGAATACAAGCAATTGAGAAGAAAAAAAACGAGAAAGAAAGGGATGTAGAATTGTTTCACTAATGAAACAAAAATAGGATAAAATAGTAATTATTCAATTAAAATGTTCCTTTCCATTACATACGCCCCAAAATAGAAGGAAACGGTGGTATGAGAACGAATAGATTCCATTATATTCCATATCATTCCATTCATTTTAAATAAACTCACGCAATGAAACATAACTCTATACAACTCCATTCCATCAATCCAAAAATAACCTAAGAGTTTCACATATACTTTTTTTTTACAAAGAGTCTCACATGTACTTACATACAATACAAATGACGTTTTGTAAATTGAATGAGTATAAAAAAAAATTACTTTGAAAGTCCATCAATATCAATAAATTCTCCATTCATTTATTTGTCAAAAGATCTCTAAAAAAAAAATTGTAAAAAGAATTTCTTTATCTATTCATCAATAAAGGAATCTATTGAGATTTCCCTTTTTCCATTTTTACATAATCTCTTTAACTGCAATGTCTAATCTTTTTAAGCAAACTCTAATAAATATAGTCAATTAAGGAACAAAGACTAATTTTCTTTTTAAAAAAGTGAACTTATAAAACAAGATCGTAATTTTTTTTGAAGGAAACAAATTTAATATTATGATCATAATTTTTTTAATTTGTGTAATTCAGTCAACAAATTTGATTTTGTTTTTGAAAATATTATTTTTGTAGAAAAGAACAGTAACTCAAGTGTCCTTTACACAAAAATAAAATAACAACTTTTATATCTGATCGCTTTAAATTTCGTACACTCAATCAACACTTTATATATCACTTTTATCACGCCATCAATTTATCTCATATGTCATGCCATTCTCTCAGATACTTTCTCAAAACATCGTCAAGGTGTTTTATTGTTCACCAAACATTTTCCTAAAATAATAAAATAAAGGTTTTTTTCATCCCCTATAAAACCCCTTTATATTCTCTTCACAATTTGCATTCTCTCTATCCACAAAACAAGTACAAAACCAAACCAAACCAACCAAGCCATGTCTCGTCATAGACGCACACCTTCTCAAGCCATTCCATCTGAGATATTTGCTGCTGATATCTTCACCAAACCATTTGACTTGACTCCACCCAATACCAACCTTGAAGCTCAATCATCCACCAATGGAGCCACAAGATCCACCATTGCTCAGGACAACACCAACCAAGAGATCAAAGAGTCTGCTGCCCCACCTACTGCCACTACTCCTCCGGTGAAGCCGAAGGCGCCACCGGTTAATAAATCTGCCTGAACTTGATCTACCATGTGTCTGTCCCTTTGCTTCTGCTGTTTTTTGTTATCATGTGTCTGTCATTTTCTGTTTTTTTTTTTCCCTTTTCCTTTGAATAATACTTTCTCTCTTTGTTTGAGATGAATTATGTATAAGATATACTACAGCAGAGAAGCTGAAGGACTTTGTAACATGGTTAATGGTTATCAAAATCTATCTTTAAGAATTAAAATAATGCTTTTTGTTTTAACTTTCAATGTCTCTAACACTAGGAATCTCTCGCGTAGTACAGATTTCACGCAGTTTCACGTTGTAAATAATTTTCGTCGTTAATTTTAGATTGGATGACTCATATTACACAATAATGAAATAAGATGTAAATGATCTAGGATGTTCATTGAGATCGGACAGCTGAGATGCAAATCTACTTGACACATTAAATTACGATGTGAGAGGGTGTAGTTGTGCATCCATTGATCATATCCAAACACACCATTTTTTCTCTTTAATCAAATATTCGTTATTAAATTTAGTTCATGGATAAGATGATTATACATCTACCATTAGAATATTTGTTGGCATAGACCTTTAGATTAATCTAATTGCTGAAATTTGGTTGAAGAGTTGGCTGAGAATCTGGATGCAAAATGAGAAGGATTTATTTTAACGTCAATGTGAGTGTGAGTGTGAGTGTATACGTGTGCAGTGTAGATAGGACCAAATAGAGCTTTGTATGTAGTACTAAAGATTAATCGTTGCGTTTAACATCATGACATAGGGTTTGTTTGTTACTTAAAATAAAAATGATTTTGCCATGAAATAATTAAGCGGTTATTTTATAGAGATTTTGTGAAAAATCAGAATCTATTTTGCGTTTGTTTACCTTAATAAAAAACACGTTTTTTTAAAGAATAATTTAATTTGTTTGGATACAACTATATAAAAACAATTTTTTGTTACAAAATCAGTTCAATCTTTTGATTCATATTTTCTCTCTCCTCAAGAAAAATCTATTTTAGAGAAGCTTCAACAACTTCTCATTTAAAGCTGTTTTTAGATTATTTTTTTAGATTCTGATTTTTTAAAAAAGTTTTAACAAACGGATGCAATACTCTTAAAAAAGCTATAACAAACAGACTCATAGTTCCTTCCTTCCTTGTTCTAGACGGGCCTCTCGAAGAGGAGTAACCACCACTGTTATTTATTTCATATATTTTTTTGGACATGTCCTAAAACTCACCAGATCACAGTATGGGTCGGGGGTGGCACATGAGGTCAGAGGGTTGCCCACGCCCACACAGGTCTTGGGTAACTCGCCTTAGGCCGAGAAGTACCTACGTCCGTGCATAAAGCTACGATTGTCAAGATAAGGTTTGCTAGTTTATCCCTACCTAACCACTGTTTATACCCATACATTAGCCTTGGGTTAGGTATGACATTTCTTATACTAAATTTTGATTGCACCACTTCGTCTCACCGGAGGCTAGCGAACAAAACCCAACAAAATCATCACTTCACCTCAACAAAATCTGACAAACGACAAATAAACTTGTGGCTCAGCCCCAACAAACGGCAGATCTAAGCAGCTCAACCATCCCTTTTGGTCTAACCGAATCATATATATGTGTGCAGTGTTTCATGAGTAATTAACTCATTTACCCTTATAAAATAAAATTTAAGTTACAATTTGAAATCACTAAACAAAAATTATAATTTGATTTTTTGTTGTTGAAAAAACTAAGTGAATATAATGAAAACCAACAAAAGCTCCTCTAGTACAAGGTATACTAAAGGAAGTTAAAATGTTCAGATGTTACAATAACACAGACAAGTTACTACATAATAGTCGAAGGAAAATTAAAAAATTATGTTACAACCTGAAAGCACAACAAATGAGTCAATCTCCAAACCGTGTACTCAAAATCGAAAAGGGCATAATATGATTTTATCCACCAGTAAACTTGAAGTTTAACCTTTTCCAATAAAGAGAAAAATGGTTTCGTCTTATTATGAAAATGTCTCATATTGTGATCCTTCCAAGTAATAAAAAGAGTTGAAATTCAAATGATGTAAAAGGTCAAACGAGACTTGTTGGAAAGCCCCCAAGACCTCCAAACTGAGTAAAATGCTCAATTATCGAACCATGAAGAGCCGTAGAAAAACGTAGCCAAGCTGATCTCAAAACCCAAAATTGGCTATAGAAAGCCCAAGTAAAAAAATAAATGGTCTTGACCTTCTATAATGTCACAAGTTATCGTGCATAAAGAATCATTTTAATCAAAAATGTTTCTCCTAGACAGATTCATTTTTGTTGCTAATCTATTTAGGAACAAACGCCAAATAAAATATTGACCTTAAGTTGAATTTGCTTAAGCCACAACACATGATTAAAACAACCATCAACACCAACTTCAGAAGTTGTCAAGAGATTAAGCAAATTTGACTGTGTATCGATGAGAATAATGAAGCTTCCAAATCCACATGTCAGTCACACCGACAACCACCTATCATCTAACAAACCATCCCCCATTCAAATGTGATGCCACCACACTGAACCCCCTCATCCACCAACACATAACCACCTCCCCTCCCCTCCTTATTTTGCACAAAACACATTATACCACATACTTCCCCTCTCCTCCATCATCATCCATACCTATTTATCAGGTAAAGATAAATTAAACTCCTTCAGCCTCCTAGCCCCCAAACCTCTATTCTCCCTTTTTAGACATAGTGTCCCTTTTAACCCAAGACAATTTCCTAAATTCCCACCCGCCCCCAAATAGAAAAAAATAGAGTCAAGGGTAGAAATGATACCTAAGGGAGTTTTGAAAAAGGAAAGAAAATAGATCGAAATGGAGGACAACATAAATTTCAGGAGATTCAGCTCACCACCCAAGGAAAGATTGGTACTCTTCCAACCAAACAATCTACCTATAATATGATCAACCAAAGGATACCAAATTAGAAGCTTTCTCGGATCACCACCAATAGGTAACCCTAAATACACAAAAGGAAGACTACCATGCTTACAATTCATAACAACCACTGCCTCATGAAGCCAAGAACCTACCACATTTATTCCAAACAACATGTTTTTATGGAAATTAACTTTCAATATAGAAATCTTTTCAAACAGAAGCAAAACATTTTTTAAAGCACGAACATTCGCCCAACTTTTTTCACCAATCAAAAAGGTATCATTAGGAAATTTTAAATGTGTAACAGACAAAGAGGCTTGCTCCCCCACCTTATAACCAGTAAATATATCATTTCCCATCATCACATTCATCATTACATTCAAACCTTTAGCGGCTAATAGAAAAAGAAAAGAAGAAAGATGGTCACCTTGTCGAAGCTCTCTCTCAAAATTAAACACATCAGTCGGACTCCCATTCACAAGCACTGACGTTGAGGCTGTAGTAACATATTCCAAAATCCACTTATACCAGACGTGAGGAAAATTCATTTTAATCATAACTTCGCTTAAAAACATCCAATCCACCGAATCATATAATTTTTCATAATCTACCTTAAATAAGAGTATATCCTTCTTTAACCGATGAACATTATCCAGTAATTCATTTGCAATAAGAATTTCATTAAGGATTTGTCTACCTTAAATTAAAAATATAAATAATTAACTTGAAAGGAAATTATGATAGAAAATTTGAGGCTTAAATATGTAAAAGGTCCTTGTAAGTTAGTGCGTTTTTGGTTTTAGTTTATTTTTTTTTTTTTTTGTGAATAGCCCTTGTATTTTCTTAACTTTTTGAAATTGGTCCTTGCCGTTAGTTTCCATAAAAAAAAAAACATTGCTGGCTAACGGACGCAGACGTGGCACTTGATGAGATGACAACTGGTCTTAGTAGAGGGACTGAAACCAAAAACTCATATTTACATGGGGATGAAACTAAAAAAAGCAATCATTAAAACCCAATCTTTCCACCTTCTTCCTCTCTCTGTTCTTTCTCTCTTCATCATTCCTTCTCTGTCCAGCCCCTCATCGCTTGCACCCTAAAAGCAAAAATCCATTTCTTTGAACAATGTCTTCTCATTTCATTTGTCAATCATCATCAAATAAGTTGCCTATATGTGGTTGCAAAAAAATTATGAGGATGTTCATCTCCAATTCACATGACAACCCTAAAAGGAGATATTGTAAATGGCACGATGAAAATTGCTATGTAGTATAATGATATAAGCAGGGCACTGCAATGTATATGACCATGAACTATGACATAATGAACAAGTGAAAGAAAAAACCGTACCTTACTAGGAGAATTGAAAAGTAGATGGATCAGCGGGTTTTGGCAGGGAAGTAGCAGAAAAAACAATGAAATCTGGAATTGCTTGGGTCCATAATGAACTTACTGAAGAAAAGTGCTTACTATGTGGCATGCTCTTGCTTGGTTCTCCGTTCTCCCCAAAGTAGTTTTGTGTTGTGATCCATCCTTAGATGATGTTGCTGCTGCGGTTTGAGTTTTGAATGCATGACAAACAACGAAGAGTGGAGGTGGAGACAAGTCATGTTGAAGCTTAGTTAAACTAGTTCAGCGTGGAAAGTTTCTCTTTAACAGTTTTGGCTGGGCGGGAAGGAATGAAGAAGAAAGAGCAAGGAGAGGAAGAAGGTGAAAAGAGAGGAAGAAGGTGAAAAGATTGAGTTTTAAATTTCAAAATTTGATGATTATGTTTTTTAATTTCATCCTTATGTAAATATGAGTTTTTAGTCCCTCTACCAAGACCAGTTGTCATCTCATCAAGTGTCACGTGTGCGTCTGTTAGCCAACAATGTTGTCACGTGTGCGTCTGTTAGCCAACAATGTTTTTTTTCTTCATGGAAACTGACGGCAGGGACCAATTTCAAAAAGTTAAAAAAATACAAGGGTTGTTTTGCAACAAAAAATGATACATGGACTAAAACCAAAAACGTGCTAATTTACAGGGACCTTTTACATATTTAAACCTCAAATTTATTATTTTGTACCACTAAACATATTTTTTTCATATAAATATTTTAATTAATATCAATAGCATGTTTTTAAAGGAATCAATTAGTTTAAAACTAGAAGTTGTCCGGTTTTATTTTTCTCAATCAGTTGTTTTCATTGTTTCATGGACTAAATTGAGTCTTATGATTTCTATGGGGCAAAATGGATAGTCACCTATTATAGTATTTATTACAATGAAAAAAAAAATCTTTGAATATCATAAAATATATTTTACTTTTTATTTTAATTTTCATTGGTTTTAATAAAATACTTATCTTATTTTACAAAAATTACTTATTTTAGTTTATTTTTGTGATTACTAGTTTTTGTTTAAGGATATTTATGTTATTTTATTAATACACACATTTCTATCAAATTTTTTTTTTCATTTTAAAATTTCTCTCACATCAAAGTGATCTCTTCTTTTTACTTTCTTTTCTTTCCTCTATCTTTGTGATTAATTCCCGTAGTATGTTTTTTTTTTAATAAATTACAGTAGCATATTAACTCTTTGACTAATGACTGAAGGTACAGAGTATAACAATGTATATCATATTTTAAAAAGATGCAGTGAATTATGTTAGACTTCTTAAAAAAAAAAGGCATTAATAATTTTTTGATATTAACCCTCAAGTGAATTAAGATTAGTATTCTTAGATAATAATTCACAGTATTAGGTGAAGTTACATAAATATCCAATATAACTCTAGAATTTGAACCTCCAATGTTGCATTATTAGGTGAAGTTTAGAGGGATCACAATTGACAGTAGTCCACTTCCACCGCAAACAAAAAAGTGTTGGGTAATTTGTGTGCTGGTAATATTTAATCCTATTTTGTTGCATTATTTAAAATACTCACCAATATAAAAATATCAAGAATTGATAAAGATTCATATTTTAACAAATACTAAATTTTAATACAATTTTATTTAATACATTGAATTGATTTAATTAAGGGTATAAAAGATGCACTCTAGGGAGTAAATGGACTTTGAACCACTTGTTAAAATTTCAAATCATAAATTACATACGTATTTTTAAATGCAACTTTGACCGTTGATTTGAATATCAAAAATAAGATTTTTGACCAATTATGAATTTGTTTAAGTGGTATCTGACTTGAATTTCTAAAGCAAGTGGTCACGGTTTCGATTTTTGAATCTTGTGTATAAAAAAATTCAGTTGAAAAGGAATAATTTATCTTGTATATTTAGCACGGGTCTCGGACATAATATTTTACTTTTGAAAGTGAATATTGTTAATTGCATTAAAAATTGATATTCATTAAAATATAATATTTTTTAAAGGTAAAATTACTCTCATTGTCCCTTGACTTAATTTTGGATAATGATTTTGTCATTTATTTATTTTTTACTTTATTTTGGTTCTTTTATGAATTTCAAAGGTTCAAATCTAAGATTCACACAGAAACACGAGTGAAGGACAATAAATTTGAATATTGTGTGCTCACATAAAAATACGAACATATATTTAAAGTTTAAAAATTCATATGCAAACGAACTAAAATGTCATTAAAAAAAAGATAAATGATCAAATTGTTACTTGAAATTAAGTTAAAGGAAATAGAGGGTAATTTTTAAATTCAAAACAATTTTTTGAATAATTAATGACCAAAGACTAGAAAGTAAATAAAATTGTCATAATGAATGAATAGTTGGAATGCCTATCTTAAAAAATCTAGAATAAAAAAGAATATATGTAGTGAAGAATTGGATTCTAGATGGGTGGGGTCCACACATCTTTTCCATTTGATACCACCCTATAAATACCTCACAAATGTTGCTCTCTTCCTCAATCATTATATTTTTCAAAAATGACAGAGAAAGAACTTGCACCCTTTTCTCAATCCTCAAACACTGAGAATGAATTCTCAGAAAATAACTATGTGAGAATAATAGAGCACACAACCTCTCTCCTAAACACCACCACAAACATTGGCACTGAAAACTTGGTTATGCCAACATCACCACCAGGAGCCCCCTCCTCTAGTATGTTAATCGATCTCCCTCAAAATCCGAGGGACGATATGATCACAGCCTCGTCTAAGAGATCAAGGGGTAGACCAAAGGGCTCCAAAAATAAACCCAAACCCCCCGTGGTGATCACTGTAGAGCCTGAAAGTTTCATGAAACTAATTTTTATCGAAATCTCAGCTGGATGTGATATTGTGGAGTCCATCGTCAAGATGGCTTGGCGTCATCAAGCTGATATCTCGGTAATGAGAGGTTCCGGTCTTGTCACTGATATTACCATTCGCAACTCGACCTCTCATTCCCCTGCACTCACTATTGAAGGACCCATCCAAATGATATCTCTCTCTGGCACTTACGTCAATCCCAATTCTGATAGTGTTACTTCTGAATTCATCACCAACCCAGCCTATTCTTCTTTTAGCATTTTCCTATCTGGTAATGAAGGTAAGGTGTATGGTGGGATTGTTATAGGGAAGATAATGGCTTCGGGTAATGTTATGATTACCGCCACTCTTCAGAAGAAGCCCAAATTTTATAGGGTGCCCTAGTCCTTGATTGTTCTCATGAGTTTTCTAGTAGGGGTTTTTAGAAACTTGTCATTAATGTTTGAATAAGGCCTTCATATTTCTTGCTGTTATATTTTTATTTTTATTTTTTAAAATAAAAAGATAAGTTAGTACAAGTTTGTGTGTTTTATCATATTTCCTATCTCTATTCATTTAAATTTTTGTCTCATCTATTAATTTTCTTTGATGTGTTTTTGACATTGATAAATAATTGTTTGTAAATAATAATAAAATTCATTTAAATAAAGATAAACAACGATATTATAAGATGTACCATATTGAAAATATTTTTATTGTGTTTTCATGGTAGTTGCTTGAATTCAGTTTTTAGAATTTTTTGACGTACCCATATGAAGCAAGAAGGTTAAATATTATATTTGATTTTTTTTTTCTTCTTCAGGTGATGTGTTGTGAACTTGTGATTGTGTTGCGTCATTATTGCTGATATGTGTTAATATATTTTGGAATTAAATTACATTACATACTACAATATCACAAATCAATTTATGAACCCTGGATCCAATGTTGAACTTGGTCTAGCTCAATCTTAATTTTTTAATTATATTCCATAGTAAAATCAAAGAGAAAATGAGAGAGAAGTAATAATGAGGGCATTAGCTAATATTTACTTATATTTTATTCTAGTATGAAGTAAATTTCACTTATAATTTATTCTAAAGAGAGATTATTTGAATTGAATGTGTTTTATCCTCTCAGTTTTTCATTATTTCATTCTAGTTCTAGTTAATAATTGGAGTGGACCCAACACACTCATTCATTTTTCTAGGTGAAAATAAAAGGGCATCCCCGTGAGCTTAACTCAGTTGGTAGGGATATTGCATATTATATGCGGGGGCTAGAGTTCAAACCTTAGACACTTTACTTCTCCACAATTTAATTGTGTGAATTCTAACCACTAGGCTACTTGACCAAAAAAAAAAAAAAACTAAGTCCCCCAAACTCCTCTCTCATTGTGACCATCAAACACTTTTTTTTTTACAAAACCAGCAAATAATTTATAATGTATATTAATTTAGTAGCATGTATTCTAGATATTGAATATTTTTTTTTAAAAAAAATTGAATATGCTAATTTGTTACATGTGAATTGTACTATATATTGACTCACATTTTTTAATTTATTTTATTTTCTCTGTGAGGTGTTAGCTTAATAATAAGATTTTGACATTATTATATTAAGGTAATATGTTTATGTTTGATATATTAAGGTAATAAGTCTATGTTTGATATAAAACCATTGTAAAATCTTATTATTTTACAATGGTTTTGTCGCTGTTATTAAAATAATTTCTCCCTTTTACATATTTTCTATTTAATTTTTAATAATATTTATAATTTAATAATAATTACTAACTGTTTTTATATTAAAATAATAATAATAATTAATAGTATTTAATTTTTAATAATAATAATTTATAATATATATTCAATAATAATTAATAATATTTAATAATAATTTTTTTTCCATATTTTATATTAAAATATTTAATACTAATTTTCTTTTTACAAAACCACTAGACAATTTATAATGTATATTAATTTAGTAGCATGTATACTGGATATTGAGTAGTGTGGTGTACTTCTTTGCACCATTAACCAAAAATTTTAAACAACCAAAATTAACACACTATTGAAGGTTTTGATAATGTTGTTGATCAGATTAAGCATCAAAATCTGGGGTTTGAGTTGAACTCCGATGTGAAGCACTTCCTTAAGCACGATGAAGGAGGATAACAGGTTGTATCCGACGATTTTTGGTATCCGATTCAAAAACCGACTAATATGAAGGGGTCAATCTCACCGTCCACTTGTGAGTCTCATTTAAAGTGAGAGCATAACTTTGTATGGACACCAGAGAAAATCAAATCTGAGACTTTGAAAAAAAAACACACTCAAATATCTCAAGCCAACTACTAGACCAACCACAAATGGATTAACTTATAATAATATTAACTATAATAATTGCGAAAAAGATAGGCAAATCAATATTATATTATAAAAATCCAAAAATCCACATGCTTGTATCATTGAGAAGAATGTAATACAAAATAATTGATATCAATGAATTATCAGCACATAGCATTCGAAAAAAACACAAGATAAAAATTGAATAATTAAAAACGAAAGATAACAAAAGAAGAAGTGTTCTAAAAAAAACTAAAGAAGAAGTCTCTGCAATCTTCTGTCACGTTGGGTCACTAAGCGGAGTCAAGGGGACCGCCTACATCAAGGCCAGAACAACTGCATAAATGACAAAGACGTCACAACCCCCCAAAACCTTAAGAATATGGGTTTATGGGTCATTTTACTTATAAGGTGTTCAGCCTTTACTTTTCTATCCGATGTGGGACATATAACTCACACTTGCACACAACACTCCCCCCTCAAGTGTGAGTCCATCAATTCATAACATTTATTTTTCTATCCGATGTGGGACATATAACTCACAGTTGCACAAAACACCCCCCCCACCCCCACCCCCCCACAAATGTGAGTCCATCAATTCAATTCGTCGTGCCCTCCTCAAGCGAAAGCTCTTACTTGCTTGTATCATCGTTGCTACTTTCTCCGCAAAGGATCGGCTGCCTCGGTCATACTCTTCGTTGAACCAGGGCTCTGATACCACTATTGGGTCACTGAGGAGAGCCAAGGGGACCGCCCACATCGAGTCCAAAACAACTGCATAAGTGAGAGAGACGCCACACTCTTACCCAAAACCTTAAGACTATGGGTTTCTGAGTCCTTTTACTTATACAACATTTACTTTTCTATCCGATATGGGACATATTACTCACACTTGCACACAACACGTCAAACTCTATTATAAGGTCCGACAACAATTTTACTCTCGTCAACACTCTATTACCATGGCAATAGTTATACCAAGGAAAATAAAAATTGTACCAAGTACAAACATAATTATACCAAATGCTACAGTCATTCCAATAGCTTCTAATTGGAGAGCGGGAGAGTTTGGTCTATAGTCGGAGAAGAAGACGTCATTGGTTGAGTTACCACGGAAGGTGACAGAGTGTGTGCCTTCCTCAGTGGCTGCCATTTGGTAAGGGATGATGCTGGAGATTGAGCCATTGTTGTAGTGCTCACCAACAATGTAGCCACAATCATAAAAACTAATTTCAAGCTGAAGAGACCCATTCTGAATTTTTCTTCGGACTACAACTACACAGAATATATAAGTGTGTTTGTATAAAGAGTAAACACTAAAAAGTGTGAGAAGAAACAATTAAGGTTGATGGTATTTATAGGAATGAATGTGTGTGTGAAGAGAGATAGAAATAGTGAAAACTATATCTCTAATTGATATTGTTCATGAATATATTCTTTTTAGAAATTTCTCTTTTTTTTTTTATGCATGTTCTTTCTTCTGGCTTATCCTAAAAATGAAACTTTTTTTTAGACAATTTTAAAAATTTCTTGGAAACTAGTACTGGGAAATTATAGAGATTTTATTTTTATTACAAAATATGAATTTGAAAGAAAAACATATATGTACTTATTGAAATTGATTATAATTTATACATATGAGGGCTGCTGATTTTTTTTATGTTCACTCTCAGGTTTTTTCGGAAAAGAAACTCTAGTAATTCGAAGTTCGGTTAAGAGGTAAATAAAGTTTGACTAAAGATTGTTCCACCAACAAATTAAAATTAGGTTCTCTTGAGTTCGCGGTTGAAAGTTTGAATTAGAACTCATGCATGATCAAATCTAAGTTTATGCTCCATACAAGAAACATGAATCGAATAAGAATGTTTGTTGTAAGTTGTAACCTTAAAATTTATTCAACGTGCTATGTCCCTAATCCCTATTCGTCCCCTTCCTGAGCAGCACGAGGAAACTGATTGTGATGTGTAGTGCATGATTGATCATGAACGTGTAGACTTCAATGAGCCATTGGAAGTACCTTCAAGTACTGTGTTGTACTTCTCTGCACCATTAACCAAGATTTTGAAAGAACTTAACCGAACCTTCTACCTTTGAAATTCCGTTTATGGGCCAAATAATCATCTTCCAAAATACGACAATCATGAAATATATTCCTCAATTCTTGGTGAGAAACATCTCGGATATTTGTGAAGTAAAAAGAAACCGAGTTGTTGTTGATAAAGTGGTAGTGATTTTTGTCATGATTTAATTGGGGTAGCTCAACCGATTTGCAATAAGGGTTAAAGAGAAGGCGTTTATATTTCAAATTAAGGATAAAAACTTAATCTAAAAACTAACTAGTGGTCATTTACCATTAAAAAAAATTGTTGATTACATGTGATTTTTAGAAACTCTGACCCTACTTCACTTTCCAAAGAAAATAAATAGGCATTTCAACAAATATGGAGAAAAAGAAATAGAGTGAAATGCATCCTGCCCTAATATTTTTTAGAAAGAGACTCCACCTTCTTTTTTAGTTCACTCTTCTTTCTTATTTATTCACCAAAAGAGACTCCACTTTGATTTTATCACATTATTTATGGACATTTTGTTGTTTTATGCTATTAACTTGTGATATATAGCTAGTCGTAGAAAGAGAGAAAATATACATTCACACCCTAGCATGAATTATATACTTTATTTGTTTTATTCATTTGGTTTACCATGATATTGGTACGAAGTTTCCACCGTCACTTAGCACTGATTAATCTCCGTCGGAGAAACTTTAGGACACACAAGGTGGATGTTCTCCTCCCAACTAGATTTTTTCCTAAACGCATGAGTCGGAATGGAACCCCTAACTACATGCATAAAGAACCCATACGAGCAAAATCCGTCTCTAAATAGGTCTGAGACGGAACAAGGTACATCGTTATTTTTGTCATCGCTAAAGCCTTCAGAGATGAAAAACTTATTTCCGCTCTAAACTCTGTTGCAAAATTTTTAAATTTCATCTCTATTTACTAATATTTCGTCTATAAAAACAATTTTATTTTATTTCATGAATTCTGCCTCAATATTCCAAATATTTAGTGCTAAAATAATGCTTAAAATATTCATTTTGTTTATCTAAACTTTCAAGAATGTTACAATTATATTTTAATAAATATCAAATTTGCAAAGTGACATGAAAGTACACTCATACAACAAAACATCACCCAATATATACAAAGACCATGAATGTTTGACTTAACAAAAAAAATATGAATATAAAAGTAACCAAGTTAAAGGTCATCCATCTCGCTGTTACCATTATCCCCCTCTCCTTCTGGTTGAATTGAAGAGTTCATATTATGTATAAAATAAATTTCTCAAACATTTGCTCCCAGCGCTCCATCTTGTGTTTCATCATTACTTGTTCAAGATTTATCTTCTCAAGTTCAACGGCTAATGCTTTAATCTTAGCCTCCATAGCATCAACTTTTAACTCTAAAGACTGGTTTATACATTCAACTATCTTAACTTGAACAAAACATTTTTCAACTTCAAAGACCCCCCTTCTATTAAAGCTCTTTTTAATAATAGCTTCATCATTTGCAAGCCACATGAATTTAGCCTACAAACAAAAAAAAATGTCATGAAGTTGTGTATTTTAAAAACGACGATCAACTTTAAACCTAAGTAACAATGAAGCTTCATATTTCATATCATATAAAGCAAATAGAATATCCTCTAAATAACTATATTTCCCTATTTATGTAACTGTCACTATTTGTACATCTCCTATGCTACCACCATATACTATCAAATTATTATACAAGTACCAACACAAAAATGCATGACTCAGCCTATAGTATATCATATCACAATATTCATCAGCAAATAAAACAATTGTTCAACCATTTGTCATTTCAACTTTCAACATAAGTAACAACAATATTAATGCTTCATATATTTTATAGAGAGCTGCTAAATATCCCGAATTGGTTTTTCTTGAAATTTCACGAGCGTATATGGCCTTTTTTTTTTTTTTTGGGTTGTGTTTTATGGCTTTGTTTTGAGAACGTGGAGTCATTTTATTAACATTTTAAATAATGAATAAAAAGAAAATAAGCAAACTGCTTTGTCAATATAATTCCTGAATTTGTGGAAATCAGTCGCTAGTGGTGCTAATAAGTTAATTACTCTGGTTCGGGATAATTCAGAATGATTTCCACTCGCGATAAATAGCATTTTTCTATTTTATATCATATAAATCACTGTCTCTAAATTTCGTCAGGATTTTATCCTTTTCTAGTAGTGCATTGTTGGTTACGCTTTAAATCCATATTAAAAGAGGTAAGAGGAAGATAGATATATAATAGAGTATAAGTGCAAGGAATATTATCTTTCCAAAAAAACACTCTCTTAATAAGTAAAATTTATATGATTCTCATGTATCAATACCCATGAATCAATTTTTTAAACAAAAATGTATTATGGTCATTAAATCAGAGTCCTTAGTTTTTTTTTTATTTTTTATCAAAGCAATAAAATACAAAAGCAGGAGAGGCCTGAACCAATACAACAGAGTCACATAATGTAAAATCTATGAAAAGAGAAACCGGATTTATCCCAAGAAAGGGAATGACCTAAGGAACGGGGTGTCAAAGACAACCAATGAACAAAAAAGCTAGTCAAAAGTATGACTGCTCTTGGCTAAACAACGACTGAAAGACTACTCTCTCTAAGAAAATGTGAACAAAAGTATTGGTATTCCCAGATATTTTGTTGCAATTGAACCAACTATTTTGCATCTGTCAAGCCGGCTTTGGAGGTACCCTTCTGGGCACGAGTCCTCATTCCGGCTGAGTTAAAACTAGAGGGTTTCACTTTGTTCACCTGTTTATTCTTCTTTCTCTCTGTCATCGGGCTTTCAGATAGACTTGGATAGTCTTCCATCTCAAGCCTCTGGTCATGGCTGAGAGTGTCCTCCATCACCTCTTCTACCTCATCCCCCAAAATTTGGAAATAATTTGCACACTCTTTAGGGCTGCAGCAGAATGGAAGGAGGATCTGGAAGCAGGAACCAAGATTTTGCTTGAAGGGAGCTTGTTAGTTGTCGAATTAGCATCGCTACTAGTTATAGGTTGTGGCATAGGAGTAAGCACCAGAGTATCTACCCAACCTTTAACCTGTCTGGATTCACAACTCTGACAGAGGTAGCAGGTATGACAGAGAGATTCATAATTCAGGCTTATGAACTTTGATTTTTCATCCTACATAGATTGCATAATCTTTTTTATTTCTTAACTACCTAGTATGCATTTTTTTTCAACAATATTAAATTAGGGTTCCCTTTGTATACACTTTATATCTACATGTGATACGACAAAGAGAGATGAAATATTCAGATAGATATGTAAATGCTATGGTTATTTTTCATCCTATATTTTTTATCCAATGCTGTTGTTACTTTTTTGGGCCATTAGTTTCTCATACATTATTATCCAATTATATTTATTTTTATCCTTCTAGCAATTTTTCATACCTTTTATCGGCATGTAAATGCTCTTGGGTACACTCACTCTCACGAGCATTTGAAAACAATTAAAATTAACAAGATAACTAATGTATGATACAAATTTACTATTCATAGAAGACTTGATTATTTTTTACTGTAATTACTAGATAATGTTTTTTACTATTCAACTGATTCAGGATTATGATTTTTAGTTAATTACAAATTTTTAGTTTTAATTAACCAGTATCATTATGTGACATTCCAATGATATTTTAGACAATTTTAATTGGAGTGGTATAGGTAGTGTTATGCACTGTAGGTGCATTAGGGTCGAGTAGGTCTTGGGTGGCTTGTGGTGTTTGTCATGAGTCCTTCTTATTTAGTTCTCTAGTCCTTAAAGTTTCGGGTTCTTGTGGTGTTTGTTAGATGGACCGGTTTGCCAAATGATTTTTTTTTTGCTGTCAGCTTGATTTTAGTTGTTTGATTTTTAAAAAGAGAAATGATATTTGAACAACCATTTTTCAATAATTTTTTGACAACTTTCTCTCTCATACTCACATTATATTCTTATTATGTCTTCCTTTTTCTCTCTCTCTATTATTTTTGACAAAGAAAAACAAAGTTGTCATAGAAGTTATTCAAAAGAGTTGTACAAATATCACTATTCTTTTAAAATTTCTATCCTTTTACCTCTGGCTATTTTGGACCTAAGTACTTCTTGCACTCTTTGTACTTGCTTCAGCTTTTTTATATATTTATTTATATTCAATTTGCCATGTAGTAAAAAAAATATTCACATCTCATTCTCACTAGAGTCTATTCAATTCTTAAAAATAGATCATGCATCTCCTGTGTTGCAAAAAAAATAAAAAAATAAAAAAAGATGTATCACCCATTAATATTCTGTTTTTTTCTCATTTTTGCAATTGAAGGAACAAACAAAAACATGACTAAAACTCTTTAAAAAAAATGACTAAAATTAATGTATATTTGAAAAGATTTAGGGGTCTATTAATTGAATTAAGTGTCAATATAAATTAAGTGTTGCCTAACACACTTCTCCACATCATCAACAAAATTCAGTGACATATAGTCGGACCTTATAAACTACCTTTGTTTTAAAATTAATGGCGTTTAAAGTTTTTACGCATATATTAAGAAATTTAGTGATTAGAAAAAAGAAAATAACTATTTTACAAAATTAATCAATGGTATGTGTGTTTTTCACTATCATAAATGCAAAGTAGAAGTAATATTTTTGAATTACTGTACAAAGTATTAATTAGAAAATTGGATTACATACAATTAACACCTTGGAACCATCAATCAAAATTAAATCAGACGATTTAGATCTCAAGATGTAACATCCCGATATTTTTATACATTATATATATGTCAGTCGTAATATTTTTCTTGATTTATAATTTAGGCCCCGTTTGGATTGGCTTATTTTGAGCTTATGTGGGCTTATCTATTCCCATAAGCCTTTTTAAAAGTGTTTGGGTAAATAAATAAAAATAGTTTATCATAGTTTCATAAGCTGCTTATGCCATATTTTAATAAGCCTAAATTTTCAGCTTACCCTCCGGCTTAACAAGGAGCTTATGAATTTATGTAACCTC
>Ga0228711_1003797_pt1 | contig 23420 bp, 10 predicted proteins | sample MedpolnodulmetaG_2_FD_177996 | JGI IMG/M metagenome (GOLD analysis project Ga0228711, IMG submission 177996) | Root nodule microbial communities from Medicago polymorpha collected in Santa Monica, California, United States - brown nodules | ecosystem: Host-associated > Plants > Roots > Nodule...
CCCCCTTGTGTTTTTCTCACCTTCAATTGGTATTTAGAGCCTTGGTCTGTTGTCTTAACACTTAACAGTGTAACAGAAAAAGATCTGAGAAAAACATGTCTGCTGAAGACACCTTTACCAGTAGGAACAACAATGTTGTACCATATGATTATGGTAACAAGAAAGCTGAGTCTGGTAAAGTTCTAAAGTTTAATGGAGGTCCTGGAGAATTTTCTTGGTGGAAAACCAACTTCTACAGTTATGTCCTGGGTTTAGATGAAGAACTATGGGACATTCTGGAATGTGGTGACTTAGTCCTTGATGAAGAAGGAGCTGCTATTAATAGAAAGAAACAAACTCCTGAACAGAAGAAACTCTACAAGAAGCATCACAAGATGAAGATGAGTGACAAATCTACTGCAAAGGCGATGTTTGCTTCTCTCTGTGCAAACTATGAAGGTAGCAAGAAAGTCAGAGAAGCAAAAACTCTTATGCTTGTTCATCAGTATGAGTTGTTCAAAATGAAAGATGATGAAAGTATTGAGAAAATGTACTCAAGATTTCAGACTCTAGTTTATGGACTTCAAATACTGAAGAAAAGCTATGTAGCTTCTGATCATGTGAGCAAGATACTGAGAAGCTTACCTGCAAGATGGAGACCTAAAGTGACTGCTATTGAAGAAGCTAAAGACTTAAACACCTTAAGTGTTGAAGATCTTGTCAGCTCTCTCAAAGTTCATGAGATAGGTTTAAATGAGCATGAACCTGCCAGAAAGGTTAAATCTATTGCTCTACCATTAATAAATTATATATACATAGAGTTTCATAGTATCATTGAGTTACCACTTGTGTTAATAATTCTGCTATACTAATGTGTAAAATATGTGGTTGATTTCATGAAACTCTAATAGTTAAAATTATATAACCACTTATGATGATAATCTTGCACTAGTAATCAAGTATCCCACTGTTGAATATTATATTATTAAAATATTTTATATATATCAGTGATCACTAATGAGAATCCCACTTACTCTTGTTTATATATATGTGGGATCAGTGGGAGTGTGTATACAACACTATATACTATGAGCTCAAATGAGAAATCTCACTCTTTTTTATATATATGTGAGATCAATATAAACGTACACAATATTATTTACATATAATTTAAAATTCTCGTCATTGTCATATACTCTTATGCACACTAGAAAATATGGCATAGCTTAAGAGACTTTAAACTTTAGTCTCATTCTATTATATTGGGATATATATTAAAATTCTTTTAATCTCAATGAGCATTGATAAGTGCTCAAAAGTAACATATTTTTATGTGTTAATTTAGGCATTTTAGTGACTTGTGCTGCAAGTTGTCTAAGGAAAAGCTACCAAATTGTGTTCTTTTACCATTTATGCTTTACATGCCTTACTCAACTCTTTTTGTGCAGGAAAATGCAAGCAAGGATAAAAATGTACCAAGTTCACAAGATTTCGCTATTAGCGAAATCTGCGCCATTAGCGAAATATTTGGCAAAGTTCTAGTGAGGTTTCGCCATCAGCGAAGTTAGCAGCGAAGTTTAGGAGCAGAAGGCCAAACTTCGCTATTAGCGTATATTTCGCCATTAGCGAAATAGTTGGCAAAATACCAGTGAAGTTTCGCCAATAGCGAAGTTATCAACGAAGTTCAGAAGCAGAAGGCCAAACTTCACTATTGGCGTATATTTCGCCATTAGCGAAGTTGCATCAGAGAGATTTCGCCATCAGCAAAGTCATCAGCGAACTTCAGAAACTTCAAGTGGATAAGGGACACGTGGAGCAACTCCAATGGTGCAGAGACAGATTCTATACATTTCGCTAATAGCGAAATATTTGGCTATTAGCGAAATCCTGCAGAAGCAGCCCATATAAATAGTTTTCTCTTCTCTTTCCAAAGACATTATTACATAGTTTTGATATTTTTCTGGTTTTAGAGAGAGATTAGGGTATTTTCTTGAGAGAGAAACACAAAGCAAGGTAGTTAGGAGTAGATTTAACCCAAGATTTGTTGAGACATCTTGGATCTAGGCATTAAATCTTCATCTTTTCTTCATCCTTTGCAAAGCTATCATAGACATATGTAGCTACATCTACCCTTGTGGCTTTTGAGGTATTCAAACAAGCTATTATGTAATCTTTTGATCATTTAATATATGGTTCTAGCTATTTATCCAATATTGTTGTTATTCTTACAATTACTGTTTTATTGAGATTGAAAATGATATGGACACATACTTTTGAATCTAGAAATAGAATAACAATCTATCTTAAGTTATCACTCTAGACATGAATGTTAATATTTGATAATCACTTTTAATCTAGAACTTAATGCTTTTGGGTAATTTAATCGGTTGTAAAATCGTCGATTAAACTATCCAATCGACTTTGTGATCGTTTAAATGTTTGAGAAATCGATGTTTAAACGATCCCTTAGAAATAACGATGTCATTTGGGCACGAATGATATTGTCGAGTGATTGTGATAATATCGTTTAATAAGCTAGAATCCGTTATCTGATCGAGACATTACAGTTGTTACGCTTGGTTGATGTCTCTGACCCCAAGCGAAATAACCATATCTCTTCTCGTTTTACTTTTATGTCGAATAGAACAATAGTTTTACACAAACAAACAATTTATACCCAAACACTTAACTTGATAAATATTGTGAAAATGCTTATGAAATAAGCAACTCCCTGTGGAAACGATCCTATTATACTTACGTGTAAATAGTTTTATGACATGTAAAAATCTTACATCAAGCATCATAATTGGATGCTTAAGTCAATTTTGTTGAAATATGCACAATAACTTCTTAGCATGCATATATACATATATATATATATATATATATATATATATATATATATATATATATATATATATTTTTATTTTTTTTTTTTTTTTTTCCTTATTTTTTTATATTGTGCTTCTCTTTTACCAACATTCCACATTTTATAATAAGAACAATGCATAATATCAATACTCCTATCGAGTATGATATTGTGTTCTTGAAGTACTTATAAATTGAGATAATTACAAATGTTCGTTCATTATTGACATTCTAGTGGCCACATTAATCCACATATAATTTTCTTTAAACTAAGTGTTTATGTTGATCCAATTTGAAGATTCTTGAATTTCCTATTTATTTATGGATTTTCATTGTCACATTTTTTTGTTAAAACTTGGATTAATTGAATGTCGTAGAACATTTATTGATTTTGACTAAATGTAATTACATTCTCTTAATAGGCTATCTGTAGAAGTAATTACTATTCTTATAACTATGTGGATATATGACTTTTGTCAAATTGAAAACTCATTGGCAGAACTACTAACCACAAACTTATATATATGAGTATTGTAACTCATTAAGTCTATGATATTTTGGGTTAGTGGGAGTTTATTATGGCATTTTATATGCATGGACCTTTATTTGATTACGAATTCTCAATTTATAATGTTAATCCATATTCTTTATTTATGTGAAATGTAAGGTTTAACATGTATGATTTTGTTTGCCCTATCGGATTCAATTTCTGCATTGTTGAATTTTGTGTTTCTTATACTACTTTGATGACAAGGACTATTATAAATATTTGATATACTTCTACAACCATTCTTATATTACTTTTTAATATTTAATTAATGTAATCCAAGTGGGAGATTGTTGAATATTTTGGATTTACTTTAATTAATTATTCAAATATAAATGTATTATATAGTATTAAATATTTAATGTTACTTTACTTGGTATTTATATTGGGCTTATTATGAACGGACCGTGATGGGTTGAACCGTTCTTATTAGTCAGCTCATTTGAGAGGTCCCTGCCTCCACTGATGAGTATATAAGCTAACTATCCCATTAGGTTAGCCACACTGTAAACAGAGAGAACGCTCCATCAGTAAGGCGGCAGAAGCATCTCTCAAAACCAAATTCTCTCATGTCACTTTCAAGTCTCCATGGATTCTGCAACTATTCAAGGTACACAGTTATAATGTTAACATTAATATTGTTTAATAATATGCTATATTTCATATCTATGATTTTGGTATTCTGTTAAATATCTTTCAATGCTAAGTCATGAGACTTTTTTAAGCAAGACAACATAGTTTCAACATCAATGTTGAGTTATTCATTTCTCTCTCGACCATTAGGATGATTTAACATGGTGTTCGTTGTTCAAATTTTTTTTTTAATATCTTTTCTAAACTCTTTTTTGTTGACAAATTATCATTTCTAAACTTAGATCAAAGCACGATCGGTTCTCTCATATTCATTGACAACATTTATTTTAGAGAAACAAGCTTAATGCATTTCATTAATAATAATAGATTCAATACATGTTGGAATGTGATAGTAAACGTGGAAACCCGTCTTAGCTAAGTTATGAGCAACTTCGTTTACTTGTCTCCTAATGAACTTAACATGAGAGTTCATTAGATCAATATTCGTTATAGGAGATTATTTTGAGCATTTGACATATTGTACAAAATAAATAAATAATATATATTAGTTTTTATTAACAGTATTAAATCTATAGTCGTTTGTGTCGATCAATTATTCAGCTGGATCTCATATTTGTACGCACACAATACTTGAAACCCAGCTGGATCTCCGTCGGTAAGAGCAAACACCGATAGTTTTAACACTGAACTCATTTTTCGTACAAATTTTCGGGTGTAGATGTCAGGAAACCGTGACCCACTAACTATGATGCACCGATACTTCTTGTCAAACCCGGATGCATGAAGGCTTATAATATTGAATTGCTTTCGACCAGTAAATTAAATTTTGCATTGATCTTCATTTCTATAATGTTATTTACTCGGACCGGTACAGAGTTCCCACCAAAATCAATCTTTGAGTAATCTATCACAAAATTCTTTGGCACATCTGTAACATAACCATTATACATTACTTGCAGTCTCCCAACAGCAGCACCACATTGATTTGCATGCACATGCAAACAATCCCGACTACAGCCCAACAACATGGCAATCTTGTCAAGAGTATCATTAGAACGTTTCTGTTAAAAAAAGAATTACACACTTCAATCTGATGACACTTCTCTCACAAACAAATCACTAAAAGTAAATTAATAAAGGTTGCAGTTGTGTTTTCAGACCGCGATCAAGAACTATGCTCTCTACTTAAAATGTACTTACTTATTATGAATGAAAATTTAAAGACATAAGCTTCAATATGTGATAGGGTATGGTATTCATGTATTATCATTAAGACCTCCAAGGAGCCGATCAATTCGATTCAAAAACCGCAAAAGGAAAAGCTCAATTAGAGAGCTTTTGCAATTTGTGGTATTTTACTCACAGTAGCACTTTTGATCGCTAACTGGCACTGTCTACATTCAAACCAATGTAAGCTGGTTTATTGGTGTCATAATTCCAATAGCGGACCAAAATGCATTTAAGTCAATAATAAAATTAATGAATTAAATATGTAACCTGTTTGTTGGGCAAATAACTCCTTGTCGGTATAGTATAGTTCTCTCTTCGTAATGTACCTCTTCTGTTCCAATTGAGATTTTATATGTCCAAGATTGTGTACAATCCGTCTGAATTTTCATGACTCTACTCCTTCTACAAATTCAAGTTTGTATCTGTCTTGTAGTTCTTTCAATGAGGGGAGGGTTGGAAGAGAGCTGTAATCCATTGAAGCTATGCGTAAAGTTACAAAATGTTAGTTAGAACTTAGAAGTATAAAGTTGCACACAATTTGATGAGGAACATAAATCAACAACAAACAGTTGCATATAATTTAGAAGAAGACAAGAACAATAATCAACAATAAAAAGTTCGGTGTAATTAAAATTACAAATGTCAGTTAGAAGTATAAAGTTGCATACAATTTGATGAGGAACATTAATTAACAATGAACAGTTGCATATAATTTAGCTCAAATGAGCACTTCGGACATAAATATTAAGCTCAAAATCACATATCCTAAAACTAACATAATGAGTGACATAAAATGAAAGTAAATATCACAAATAATACACAACAAAAGATCTAAAAGAACAAAAAGCTTGTTACTTTTCCTAAACAATGCAACATTTCTTTAAAAGCTATATTTCAAATCCATACAGTTCAACAACCACTTTTAACCCCAATCTCTCAACTAACCCTCACTAACTACTAACTGACACAGATTTTCTACCAACAACAGAAACAACATTTGCAAAAATCACATAATCAAACATAATAATAACTTAACATAGCTTATAACCAACTAAAATCACCAACTACAAATTCTTAATACATGCAATTCTTCAACAAAGCTTAAAAACAAAAACAAACACTATATTTGAAAAATCACATTGATTTTCATCATTTTCAAAAGAGAAAAATCCAACTTAAACGATTTTTCTACTAAAATCACTTAATCAAACACAACATCAACTTAACTTAGCTTAAAAAGAACTAAAATCACCAACTACAAATTTCATAATACATGTAATTCTTCAACAAATCACAAAAGCAAAAACAAACATTGTATTTGAATAATCAACATCTATTTTCAGCATTATCAACAGTGAAAAATCCAACTTAACGAATTTTCTACTAAAATCATAAACAGTAACTGCAAAAATCACTAAATCAAACAAAACAATAACCTAAATTAGCTTATAAGCAACTAAAATCACCAAGAAAACGCAAAAACAAAAACAACACTGTATTTAAAAAAATGAGACATCGATTTTCATGATTTTGAACACAGAAAAATCTCAGCAACAACAATTTAAGCTTCAGAGAAGAAGAATTCAAAGAAAAAAAGGGAAAAAGAGAGAGATTTTGACTTACAGTGATGAAATTGTAGAGGAAAATGGAGGAAGCTCAAAAAAGGAACTTGAAAATGGAAATGAGGAATTGAATGCACGAAACCCTAGGACAGAGATAAATATTAAGCTCAAAATCACAGATCCCAAAACTAACATAACGAGTGACATAAAATGAAAGTAAATATCATAAATAATACACAACAAAAGATCTAAAAGAACAAAAAGCTTGTTACTTTTCCTAAACAATGCAACATTTCTTTAAAAGCTATATTTCAAATTCATACAGTTCAACAACCACTTTTAACCCTAATCTCTTAACTAACCCTCACTAATTACTAATTTATACAAATTTCCTACTAATATCACAAATCACTTAATCAAACATAAAAATAACTTAACATAGCTCATAAACAACTAAAATCATCGACTACAAATTCTATAATACATGCAATTCTTTAACAAATCTCAAGAACAAAATTAAACACTGTATTAAGTAGAACCATAATTTTTAAAGGGAAGTGCTATTAACACCCCCCATCTATTAAGTAGAACCATAATTTTTAAATTTTTAAGTTAACCTTTTGATTTTCAGGAGAAGAGACTTTAATAATATGAAGTTGGATCGAGAAGTAAGTAACATTTTATTTGACCCTAGTAGAACCTCCATTTTGTTGAAGTGATTACTTTTGATGAGAGTCCAAAGCTAAATTTAGGATTTACTTTTTTAAAGAAAAAAATGTTTGTCTAATTAAAAATATGTATTCTAAACTTTTTATTTTCTTTAACATCAAATTTTTTAAATAATGAGATAAATACAAAGGGTACTTAACCCAAAAAAAACAAACACCTTACACCAAACATTAAGACATAGAAGAGTATTAAAATATCAATCAAAATATGTATAAGGCCACCCTCTTTTCCTAACAAGAATCCATCTCCAATATACTTTGATGGCTTCCACTATTTCTTCCATCTCAAATGTTTTGAAGAAAAAATAGTCTCATTCTGCATGCTTCCTTAATTCTAATTGGACACAACTTTATGTTTGATGTTATCTATGATGTACATATATTAGAGTAGGGTGTGTGGAGAAAGATAGTTTGGTTTTGGTGTCATGTATTTGCATGGTGTGGTGTGAATCATATTTCATACTCTAGAAGAACACATAAAATGAAACCATAAAATCAACATTAAGTGATTTGGATTTAGCTTCTCTAAATCAAGCAACTCACTTTAGAGTTAAAGTGTAAAGTAAACAATATTAACTGTTAAATAATAAATTAAAAATAGATATTGTAGGTAGAATATAACAAATCATGAGTTTGTTATTATAACAACTCTTTACTTTTTACTTTACACTTTACTTACTTTAGATATTCTTTTTTAGGAAACTTTACTTACTTTAGATGATCTTGCCTCTAAATTTGTATTCTATGATAAATATAGTTAGTTTTTCGAAAAGTAAAAAAATAATTTTATCGTTTATCATACTTGTAATTTTTCTAGTTATTGCATGTATTAAAATAAAATCTAGCAAATAAACATGAGTCTGGTTAGGTGTTTTATATTTCATCATGAGCTATGGGGCCTTTTTTTTAGCTAGACAACATAGTTTTGAACATCAATGTCGAGTTATTCTATCTCGACCATTACGATGATTTAACATGGTGTTCGTTGTTCAAATATTTTTTGTTATCATTTCTAAACTTTTTTTTTTTTGACAAATATCATTTCTAAACTTAGATGAAAGCATTATTGGTTCTCTCATATTCGCTGACAACATATCTATCGAAAAAATTAATCAAGTGGTAGATCCTCTTACAAAGTTTGACATTAGCTACATTGTTCTTTAAAAAAAAAAATTATTTCAGATTTTCTGTCACTTTAATTTCCATTATAGGAGATTATTTTGAGCATTTGACTTCAATTGTACAAAATAAATAAATAATATATATTAGTTTTTATTATCAAAATTAAATCTATAGTCGTTTGTATCGATCAATTATTCAAAGGAGATAATATCTAAAGACCTATTTGTTTTTCCTAGTTCAGTATACATCCAGGGAAGGCTTCAATGTATAAAAATCCATTAGCTCCTGTCTCAAAGTTTATCACCTTCAAGGCTTCAACTAACAAAACGTGTTAGCATAATTTGTATCCAAGCATCTCCACTTTTTTCCCCTAACAAAACAAATATGCAGTGCAATTAATTAACTAAACCATGACCCATGAAATGGTTTAGATTTCTTAGCTTAATAAGAGATTATGAATTCGAATGAATGAAGCACGATCACCTCTCGGTTTATGTGTTTCGGTGTTGGACACATGTCAGTGTCTGACACTAATACCGACACGATACCTATGATTATCCTGAATTATGTCATTTTCTCAAATTATTATCGGTGTCGGTATTCGTGTCGTGTTTGATGTATGTGTCCGTGTTTCATATATTCGAATGAGTTTAAATTCAACAATGGAAATGCAACCATTTCTTTACATACGAAATTTACGTGTTCGATGTCTGCGTCCATGTGTCCGTACCATAAAGCATTTTTGGAAAACAAAATAAACATAATCATGCCCTCCACACGCCTAGTTTTATTTATTTTTTGGTAAATCATACTCTCCATTTATGAGAGATTGTTATATCGACATTATCTGCCTTCTCTTCCTCTTTCTGTTGCTTTTTTCTTATTTAGTTTAATTTAATTGATTTTGCCAACACATACTATCTTCCCCTTTATCTGGAACCTTCTAATTTTCCAATACAAAAAGAAAGAAAAAGCCACGGTTCCTTTGAATTTGAGTGACACTAACAAATCATTAGGAGATCACTGATTCCTTTATAATTAGTATGCATAAAGATGCAATATAAAGTTGTGGTTGACATTGGCTGGGAACAAGGATCCTGTAATTAATTTATTCATTAGTACACCAAATGATCAATATGTTGCTTATTATTTTATTTGCTAATCAAGGATAGCAAACACAATATACAACAAAAAGGAAAGTATTCTCATAGCTAAATAAATTATGTTCTTCAATTAATTTGTTCATTCATAAGGTAAAGGATACAATAATGTTTTAAAAATCTTTTAAAAATCCGACATGAGATCGAAGAAGTGAAATATTTATGTTATGGTTCAAGCACTTTATGGTTAAAATAGATGGCTTGCGCATTTGATGGAGTAAAAAGTATTATAAAAGAAATAAAAAAAAATAAAAGAAAAGAACTTGGTTGAACTTTGAGTTAGATGATGCATCATGTTCAATATATGTTCATATTAATACATTTAAACCAGATGTTTGATCTCTGAATCTTGCGTATGAAAAAAGTTCAGTTGAAAGGAAAAACTCTACATTATGTGTTTCATAAATTTTTCAATGTGGAATTTTGTACCAAAAACATGTAACACAAAAAAATAGAAATAACTAAATTGGATTAATATTTTATACTCAGGTTTAAACCTAACAACTATTGGTTAGAAATTGATTTTATACTTAAAACACAATAAAATCAATTCTACCACCTCTAAAATTATTTTTTATTCTCTAAAATTGAATCCAAACATATATAATCAATCTAAGAGTCAGAATCAAACCATTAACCACTTGCTTATATATTCTAAGTCCCCACCTAGAATATTTTATTGTTGGTTTCAGAGGAATTTTATCATCACTATTACGAAAATGTTTTGTAATGTCGTTCCAAGGAATTTTATCATTACTAATGCTGTATCATCTAACTCATTTCCATTTTTGCTTACACGTAACCCAACCTAGTATCTAGATATTCTTTCTTTAAGTATAGTATAGTGTACCATAATCTCCACAATACTAATATTTATATTCCTGGACGGTTCTTTGGACCCAGCATGCTTTTGATTCAAATTACAAGGAGCTAACACTTATTTAAAGTGAGTACATGATTGAAGCCATGACAAAAGAAATATAAGAAAATTAATGGCACAAAATTAATACAGCCTGGTATTTAGTTTGTGCAAGCAAAATTCAATATTTGACATAAGTTGACCAATTGATGCTGAGTGAACTAAGTGGAGGACAAAATGATACAAAATGCCAGCTAACTTTGACCCTTTTGATTTCATTATTTGCTTGAAATAGTTCCAATTCTTACACGCAAGTATTGATTAACATGCACAAACAAATTAATCTTACACCATTCATAAACTTGTTTTTTATAATTAGATCAATAAATTACATCATGCCACATTTGACTCAATAATAGGTTAAAATTATTCAACCCACTTAGGTTGGTCTGGTGGTATTGATTTGAGACCTATGAGCGTACTCCTCCTCAAGGTCTCATATTCGACCAGTATCAATTTGAGTGGCCTAATCATGCCTCCACATGTCGCATGACCCATAAGATGATAAAAAAAAACCGCTCTTAAAATAGATTATAGCTTGAAAGTAAAATTTGTAGATTTTGATTTCAAATATGGTTTTTACACTCATTTATTATTTAATTCATTTTTATGTGAATCTATTCAAATATAAATCATTTTACATTGAACTCACTTTTAACTAACATCAATTATTTCAATTTTTATCATTGTAGAACTAAATACACACTAAAAAAACAAGGTATGTGACAATTGTCCTTTTCATGATAAAGTTTAGCATGTAACACAACAGTTGTATATAATGACTACAGTTTAGCCCTTCACCCACACATTATCTCCCCTAGTGTCTATTTTTATTGGGTTTTGAAAGTTACAAATAAGGTAGTGATTAAAGAATTTTACAATGATAATAGTTTTCCTTGTTATATCTCACTCATTCCATCATTGTCATCATGTTTGGTTATGTTCAATGTTCATACAATTGTGCTATGTTGGAAGTCTCTATACCATCAATGTTTTGGTTAAAACAAAATTGAGAGTCAAAAGTGTGGCAAAAACACAACCACAAATGTTTTAGTCACAAGAGAATTTCTTCCATATAGTATGTGACATGGTTTCTTAGATGACACTTTTAGGGTCTCTCCTCCTCTCTAGCCCTATATGATTTGATTATGATGTTCCACTTAGAGAAACGTAGTTCAGACATTAATATCAACTTACTATATATGCTGATTCTTCACCAGTAAAGTTATAATTAGCATCCTTGCTGCCTACACCCTACACAACTTGATTGTGGCATTTTTTTTTCTCCCGAGAAGATAAGAGTGTGGAAGTCTATAAGATGAATACAAGAAAATTAAACTAGAAGTTACTCGTAAAAAAAAATAAAAAATCAGCAAGATTACAATTATAAGTCTCATAGAAAGTATAAGTATCACCAATATCACATCATATCCGCTTCATAATACGAATGACAAATATTTACCTTCTACTCTCAAATTCGTATAATCAAACTTCAACTCTCAACACAAATAGCGACAACTCTTTTTAAGTTGTTAACCACCACCTTTGAATCAATTTTACAAAATTGCCGTTGATACTATGTAAAAAACACACTAAAACCTTTAAGCAACATATTTGATATATATATATATATATAGTGTGTGTGTTTATCCTTCAAAAAAAAAAAATATAGTGTGTTTAGATTTACTTCTATAATGATGGAAGTGCGTCTATATAACCTTTATGTTGTGAATTTTAAGAAGTTATAAATCCTAATTTTTGGTGAGCGTACGTGTAGAACTATTTTTTTGTAGATACAAGCATATTAATAGAGTAGTTGGTAAGATATTAACTCAAGCCTCATTAATATATGCGTTCAACTTCTCTAAAAAAAATGAAAAAAGTCGCCCCCTTCCTTTGGCGAACTAAACACAAACAACTTTTAAATTTATTCCCTCTCATCTTCTCCATCAAAATTCATCCCTTATGTTGAACCAAACATACAATGGCATACTAGCTAGAGACTCTACAAAATGTCTCAATGATTTCAATCTTATTGATCAACTATAAGACTAAGATATATTCCAATGGTTATATCACAACTTACGACTTTTCGTTCATTCCCAAAATATATGATTAGTTTCACCTTAATTACTTATTCTCAAAATTTATATATATTTTTATTTGTTTCGAAGAGTGCGGTAAAACTACACACACTAAATGTTGAAAAATTTAGAATTAAAGTTCTAACCTATACCATAACATATCAAATTTCTCCGCATCATTTTACGATCTGAATTATACACTTTTTTTAGGCATGAGTTGTACACTTAACTTTACAACACATATGTTTTTATCTTTTACTGATTTTTAGAATGAAATTTGGTTCTATAATCCACCTACATCTCTCTAACTTATAAAAGCCAAAAAAACAAAATCTATATTAATATTTGTTTCAACCCCACTCACTCAGTCCTGAAATCATTAATAGGGTGAGAATGCCCATAAGCTAAGGAAAGGCACAAAAATGGAACAACCAAGAAATATAAATGGTAGTGGAGAATAAACTGTTGAAGCCCTAAGGCACGGTTAATGGTTGATATAGGAAAGCTTTGATTGATGTATGACATTTGATGATTTTGGTCCTTTATCATGAAGAATGGATTTTATGATTTTTAAAGTCAGTGCACTTTAGAGTGCTCCAAATTCAATGCCTCTTTCATAAGTCCCATGTTATACTCAAAAAGCTCCTTACAATATGAGTATTCCATCCCCACTTCCAAAGGTGACATGTTTTCTTTTCTCATTGTCAACCACTAATTTCATTTTCCCTTTTTGTATTGGGATTCTGTAACTCTCCTACTCCCAAGAAATAATTTTAGAATAAATCATCAATTTGATTTTTAAAGTAATACTTTCTCTATTTTAATTCCTTTTTTCTAATATATAAATATAATAAATAGTTTGTAAAATGTATAAAAACATTTCAATTTAGTTTCTAAATCATATGAAAATCCATCAATTTAGTTCATAACAAGTAGCATAACTTAAGCTCACATATTTTATATACTTTATAACAAGATTATTATATATACATATTTTAAAGACGAAAGTGAAGAAAAATGAAACTAAATTGATGGTGTATTCAATATTTTTACAATTCGATGATAATACTTTTTTGGTTAAGTAATTTAATGACTATAATTCCTTTTTAAGGTGAATAAGTGAAGTGTTCGAAGTTCAAATTTCGACCCTTACATATTACTATGTATTATTCTTATCAACTGAGTTATATGTTAACGAGAATTGATGATAATATTTAAAAATAAAACACCCCCTTAGCATGATACGTACGTGGCAGCTCTTCCCTTTGCTTGAGTGGAAAATGGGTCGAGTCTTTCATGTTATTGGACTTGGTCCCAAGTTAACTAAGATTGGTCCAATGAGAAGTCTTATTTTTTATTTTATTCTGGAATACAATTAGAAGTTTTTTTTTTTTATTAGTTATGAATGAATGAATTGGTGATAGTTGGGCCTCTAACGAGTTAACTTGATTAAAAAAAATATTGAGAAAATTGATAAGATGCCATTTCAACATTTAAGAAAATAATTTAGAACATTTTTTTTTTGAAAAAATTAATTCAATGACAGATACATGAAGATAATAAAAGGTGTAGAAAAAAAAAATGAGAAATATGAATCTTCTGTTGCTTTTACGATTAGAGGTTGATCGACCGATTGATTTATCTTATAGTTGAAAGGATTGGTTTATATATAAATCTAACATAGATTAATCCAATTGATAAAAAAAAATTGACTCATACCATGCAAGGACGTGAGTCCAACTCATAGCTTATCACTTCTCTACCATGATTTTACTAAGTCTTAGGATTCAATTCACATAAACTCTCTTTACAAAAGAAAAATGAAAGAAAACAATATCTCTCTTTAAAAAAACCGAAAGAAAATAATAGATAGAAAGAAAAAGAAAAAATACATTAAAAATATATTTTGTCTAATATGCACTGGTGAATTAGTGTTGCATCATATACATATTTTATCTCACTTTTTTTTTTGGGTCAAGTAGGTTAGTGGTCAGAATTCACCTTTTTCAAAATAAATAATTAAGGTGTCCGGGGTTCGAGTCCCGACCCCTACATATAATTAACAATGCATGTCCTTGGAAATTGAGTTATGCTCACAGAGACACTTAATTTTATGATAAAATTTATTGATCTAATAGTAAAAACAAACTTATACATCTCATACAACACTTATCTCTTTTTGTGCATTGTATTTTTGGCCTAAATTGAAAAAAGGTTGCATGAATAAATATAAAAAATACTTCTATGTACATACGCACCTTCCTAAGAAGGCATGAATTGCTACCCCAGCTATCCTGTTCCTATATATATGCATTACCTAGTAATGCACTCTCATTGCAATTAACATATATCAAAACAAACAATTGTGGCATCAATCTCAAGGCCTCTCTCTCTCTGCTTTGAGAGTGATTAGAGTATGGACAATGAGGAAATTCCATCAGTACCTTCTACCCCTGCAACACCAGGTACTCCTGGTGCTCCTCTTTTTGGTGGATTCAGGTCTGAGAGAACTAGAAATGGTTCTGTTGGTAGAAGTAAGTCACTTCTCAAGAATTTAAAATGTTTGAGTGTTGAAGATTGGACTTTGGAAGATGGAGCCTTACCTAAAGTCACTTGCTCATTACCTCCCCCTCCTGTTCCTCTTGCCAAAAAGGTACATTTAATTAACATATCATATCATATATAATAATAATTCATGCATACATACATATGCAATGATTTAAATCACATTCACATCTTAATTTTTAATATTACAGAGAATTATAGTTAAATACAGCTTAGTCATCAAGAATACATTTAGTGCGTGTTTAGAATTACTCTGCGTTTAACGAAATCATACTAACATGATTTTTGTAAAGGTTTTAAAGTGTAACATTTTTCAAAATCTGATGACATATTGTGATTGCCAAATTCATCTTAATTTTAAAATATACTAAAACTTGATATCGCGGTTCAAATAGTAGTTGTGGATTTCTTTTAAATTTTATAATCTTGCATAATTGCATACATATAAACAATTATATCAAGTGCAAAATTGGTAAAAAAGTTAATGGGGGTCCTATTTTTGATACATCAAATAATGTAGTTGGGTTGATTAATGTAATTATTACCAGGTTGGAGCTGAGTTTATAGGCACATACATTCTAATGTTTGCTGGAATAGCCACTGCAATTGTGAACCAAAAAGTACATAACTCAGAAACACTAATTGGATGTGCTGGAGCTACTGGACTTGCTGTTATGATCATAATTTTATCAACTGGTCACATTTCTGGTGCTCATCTTAATCCGGCCGTCACGATTTCATTTGCTGCATTAAAACACTTCCCCTGGAAAAATGTAACAAAAAAAACCTTAAATTCATCTTCTAATTCAATTTTTAGTACATGTTAATTTAAAAGTGCTTATTTTTATTTTGTGAATTAATTATAGGTACCTTTGTATATTGCTGCACAAGTTTTGGCATCAATATGTGCTTCTTTTACTCTGAAAGGGGTTTTTCATCCATTTATGAGTGGTGGTGTCACGGTTCCTTCAGTTGAATATGGCCAAGCTTTTGCTTTAGAGTTTATTATCAGCTTTAATCTCATGTTTGTTGTCACTGCAGTGGCCACCGACACAAGAGCTGTGAGTAAATTATATATAATATATATCTATATTCTATTATAAGAACTTTAGTCTTGCATATATATTTTTTTGGTTTGAATTGAATGTTACATGTATATGTTTAAGAGGATTGGTGTAGGACAATAATCTATACTTTGTTTAAGAAAAGAAGGAAATGCAAATAAACAAGAGGAAATAGTATATATCATCTCAAATGAAATTTGTGCAAAATATTAAATTAAGCAAAATGAGCTAGCTAGCAAAATCAGCATATATAATATAATTACAAATTATACAAACAAAGAGGCTACAAAAAAGTATGTAAGCATGCAGTATATGATTTGCAATTAGCACCCTTTCAGCACCAATCATTACTTTTGATATCTTATGATTCAAGGCACTAGGCTAGCTTTGTTCAATCAAGTAGTGTAACTCAATAAGTAAATACAAAAACAACAAAACAAAAATTATAAAAGAAATTGATTTTCAAAAAATACAATTATTAAAGGAACAATTGTATATATAGATCTAATAAAAATATGATTTTTTTTTTCCGTAATAAAATTCGAGGAAACCCACTTAAATTTGTCTAGTGGTATTGACTTGTGATATGTGAGTGTGCTCTTCCTCAAAGTCTCAGGTTTGATTTTTCTCAATACCAATTTAGGTGGGTTAATTTAACTTTTCTAAAAAAAATCGAGGAAATACTAACATATGTCACTGCATGTTTGTTGGTGTACTTAAGATATAAACTTTAGACTATAAATTAAGTCTTTTTATTTCTGAAAATAAAAAATTGAATTTTTAAATAAAAAATTATTTCTGATCTTGGAGTATAAGTTAGCGAGACCCTAAAATTCAATCAAAAAGAGTCGACCAAGAACACAAGCAGGGTACATGAAGATTGAGGCACATAAATCCAAAAGGCTAAGATGAGAGTCAATGGAAAAGATATGTCAGCAGCTTTTGTCCTCACTAAATGGATATATAAAATTCGTTTTTTGTGACCACTAATTGTATCTATGAACATGCATACTGCATACATGTTTTGCAGTGAGATATTTGACTCTATACTGATAATAGTTGAAGGCATGTGGGATTTGGAATCTTTGCTTATTGCATCAAATAATAACTAGGCACATATACTGAAAATAGTTTATTCAAAAAATAGCATATCCTTATTGAACATGTAGAAACACATACTCCATCTGTCTCATATACATAAACAAAAAAAATTCAATATGAAGGTTTAAAATAAATAAATACAAGAATTTTTTAATAAATTCCACTTATTTAATTATATTGTGTTTGAAAAAAATCTTTAGTTAATTAAAAAGTTAAATTTTATTAATCTAATTTATCTTTGTGAAACAAGTTTTGATAAATTACAATTTGGAGATTATAATTATTATTTGGTATAGATAGATGAATCTCCATATTATTGTTTTTTTTGACCTACTCACGAAAATGATCCCGCCTCTTTAATACAGAACAAAATTGCCCTTCAATTATCATTTTTGTTGCAATTTTAATCGTACCCCCCATTTTATCCTCCAAAAACGCACAGGTGGCAGAATTTTGCCTATGTGGCATTGCCAATTGAAAAATGTCATTTACATGTCATTAAAACAGGTTTTTTGAATTTCAAAATACAATTTAATAATTTCAAATATTAAAACAAAAAATAATTAAAAATTTCTTAATTAAATGTTCAAACAACATTCATCTTCATCTACAAATTCATTCATTCATGTTCATCCCTAAAAGTTAATTCTCAGATCTGAATCTACAATCTCTCACACACACATTCAACTTCCTCAAAATCACACCTAGGAAAATGAATCTAACACACACTCATGTTGTCGAAGAAGTAGAGGAAGAGTGCCGGTGCTGCTACTGCCTCTTGTTTTGTTTTTCCAGAAAGTTAGAATACAAACTGCATACCAATTCATACCCTGTTACCTCTCCATCACTGCACTCTCCTTAAATTCTTCATCAATTCTTAATCTAAACTCAGATTCACCTCCATCACCAACCTTCAAACCCTAAAATTCTCAAAATTCGAATTCGAAGAATCAAATAAAACTCATAAATTTGGGTTAAAGATTTTTTCAAGATCTTCTCAAACCGGATCTAGAATGTTCTTCCTCAACCTTCAACATTTGCAAATCTCCACATTCGAAGTTAACGACGACGACCGTCACCAGAAAAAAGCCGGTTTTGTTTCTGTGTTCGCAACACAACAACAACACAACAATGTTACCTTCTCTCGCTGTCTCCGCCGCAACAGAACCTAAAAAGAAGAAATTGAACACAGTTGAAATTGAGAATTCGTTGAGATCGTAATAGAGAAGATTAGAGTAGGTTTTAATTAAAGTTGATAGTTGGGAATTTGAGAAGCCATGAATTTGAATAAGGCAAGGTTGGAGAAGAAGAAGAGAGGAAGAGGATGATGTTGGGGTACTATCACGCTAACCTTTTGTTTTTTAGGTTAAAATTTAGGCTTAATTGTTCGTGTATTGAAACCCAATTTGAGTAAGAATATGAGAAACAGAATGGATTGAAATCCAATTTGGGTATTAGGGTTCATGTATTTTATTTCAAATTAAATTTCCTATTTCTTTTAATTGTTTTTTGTTTTAATATTTGAAATTATAAATTGTATTTTGAAATTCAAAAAACCTGTTTTATCCACATATGCATTGCCACGTAGGTGTTTTATTGGCCACGTCAGTTAACATTCTGACACATCAGCATTTTTGGTGGATAAAATAGGGGTAGGACTAAAACTGTAACAAAAATGATAATTGAAGGACAGTTTTGTTTTATTTTAAAGAGGCATGACCATTTTTGTGAGTAGGTCAAAACACACGAGGACCAAAAGTGTAATTAAGCCTTTTTTTTTTTTTTTTGACAAAGGATCTCTTTATGAATTAATTAATGTCAGATAATGACTTGTGCTAACATGATGCAATGCAGGTGGGAGAACTTGCGGGAATCGCGGTGGGAGCCACTGTCATGCTCAACATACTCATTGCTGGGTATGTTCCAACTTTCGGTCCTTATTATTTTAATCAGATTCATGTTTATACAATTGATATAACTAGTACTCTCTCAGGTCACATTTATAAACAAAAATACTTTTTTAGATACATTGAATAATTAATGTATACAGTCACATTTATAAGTCAGATACATTAATTACTCAATGTATCTAAAAACTGTTTTTTTACTTATAAATGTGACCGGAGGGAGTATGCAATATATTTTTTTTATCATCAATCATTACTAGATCATTAACTTTTTTTTAATTATCAATCAAAATGTGTATTTAAAGTCCCCCCGAGCATAATTAAATTGGCAGACATGCTGCAGTATGTAGGGTTTGGAGCGTGAACTCCGGATTTCTCATTTGACTAAGGGTTAAATTCACAAAGCAAATGGTATAAAATATGTAGGGTTTGGAGTTTAAACTTCGAATTTCTCATTTGCCTTAAGGTTAAATTTACATAGCAAATGATATAAACTTAAGACATAGAGCGAGAAAGATGCAATATTTCACTTAGGCCTTGTTTCCTAACATGACTTTATTGTTTGTGAATTTCTTTTCATATCTCATATTTCTCGGATGTCTTTGGTTTGTTCAGATTTTGAAATTCAGACGTATGAAAAAGGTGCAAACACCTGTTTTGTTTTACATGTACGCGTTTTAAAATCCGAACAAACTAGAAACCTCCGAGAAGTGTCGGGTTGGAAAATAAGCAATCTTTTGACACTAAATATACTACAGGCCTGCAACTGGAGGTTCAATGAATCCAGTAAGAACACTAGGTCCAGCAATTGCTGCAAACAACTACAAAGGCATATGGCTATATCTCATAGCCCCTATTCTTGGGGCTCTTGGTGGGGCAGGTGCTTACACTGCTGTCAAGCTTCCTGATGAAGAGTTTAACTCTGAGGTTAAAGCCTCTTCTGCCCCTGGAAGTTTCAGAAGATGATGACTCATACACAAGGTTACAATATAAGATCTAAGATATATACCTCTTGATTACAATCTTTGTATGATAATATATAACTACATTATAGTTTGTAATTAAGAAAAAATGAGTGAGTACTGCATTGATGCATCCCTAGCTAGCTACATTTGCACACATTGTAATAAATACACCACTTTGATAAACATAAATCAGTGCTGTTTTTGTACATATATGTTCTTGTTTAATTAGTTGTGTAACATTATCCCAAAAAAAATCAGCGGTGTTTTTGTACATGCATCACTATACTCCAAACACTAACTCTCTAATTTAGCCTTTAGGCATTCGTGACATTAGTTCTCTAGCATGTGGCCTCTGGGTATTTGGGTTTAATAGGTCAAGTTAACATGAATTGCCATGAGAATATAATTTTGTGTTAGTGAGACCATTGTTTATTACTAGAGATAGAGTAAGTAAACAATACAAATAAGAATACACCATCGTTTAGTCATGTATTTTCGAGACAAAAAGAAGGAATATGAGTTGGTGTGTTCGTCATAACAATGAAATCCAATGATTTTGAGGTTTCTTATTATTTTTGCATATTTCAAAAACAATTTTATCTTGTCTTTTAATTATCTTGCATTTACATTTAAAAATAAAAAAACTTTATTTTGCATACTAGGGAGAAAAAGACTTACCTTGATGATCACAAGTCTTTGTGGGATCGATATTTTATTACGACGGTAAAACCGTGCATTTACGATGATATCAGTATGCTAAAGGAGGAACTAAATCAAAGGAAAGATGGATGAGATTTCTAGTTGATAGCAAATCCACAATTGATTTAGCTAAACATCCAATAGCTCATGGTGAACAAACACATTGAGACAAGATTTCACTTTCTTAGAGATCAAGTGAACAAAAAAAAAAGCTTGATTTTCAGTATTAGCTGAAGTGCAAGCGGCTGATTTGCTAATAAAGGCATTAAAAATAAGTACCTTTGTAGAGCTTAGAGGAGAATCAAGATGATAACTTGCATTAAGGTTTAGTTGATATAATTCAAGTTAGGTAGGTTGTTAGTTGAATAACTAACAATTAGTTAGGCAACTTGAGCTACTAGTTAGTTTGAATTTGATATTCATTCTTATGTTGTATAAATAGTCTACAAGTACATTATCATCATTAAGTGATCATTCAATAAATTTTGATTGCTAATCATCTTCACTTTCTCATTACACATTTTATATACTTTTACCTTTTAAATTTTGATCAAAACAAAAAATTTATATATTTTTTTTATGAATTTTTTTGGCTAAAAAGATGACCCTCATGTCGAAGACTATAACGAAGTTTGACCCAAAACATTCGAATTTACTATATGCCTTTTAATTATTAGATCATACCTTTGAAGTTATTTTTTTAATTAAAATATGCATGTATTTTTATATCAAAATAAATATTGAAGGACACACGTCTTTTTCACATTGAAATAAAATTAAGTTCAATAATAATATGTTCAATTCTTCGAAATTCAAGGACGTATTCAGGGAATATCAGGTTCGATTTCCAGGGGAAACAACGCTTGACCAGTGCGCATGCCTCTACGTACGAGCCGGATTAGTCGCCCACCTTTGGTCGGTCGGAAACCGATCTGAAAGCCAAAAAAAAAAAATTTTAAAAAAAGACTTTTATATGTGTTTAGTCCCTGTAAATATGGGTCATTTAAAAATTGGTTCATGAATTTGTTAATCCTGTCATTTTGCAACTGCAAAATTTAATTATTTGACATTTAGTCCATGAGGTGATAATCTCGCTGACGTCCGGTGTTAATTGGGATAAGTGGTTGCTGACTCATATTTTTTACTTGAATGGACGAAAATGCCCTTAATAAAACCAGAACATGCTGAAACTATTTTTCCCTAGCCGCAAAAGCCTTTCTCTCCCCCTTCTGCGTTCTTTTCCTCCCTCAAAACACCACCTTCACTCCAAATTTTCAACCACTTCTGATCATCACATACCAAAATTAAAACCAGCATTCTCATCATCTCATTGTCCTCTACAAAAGCCACAATTTTAAGATCCAAGAGGTTCAAATTTTAAGTGTTTCATTTCTCCAGAATTTTCCCAGCACCTCTTGTAAAATGAAATTGATCATCATCTTTCTTTTAATTACAGCAAAAAAATGACCAAAAAGATCTTGCTAGAATCGGCTCTATGTCGCAGTGGTTTGTTTTACCTTCGTTGTCCCACTCTAAAAATTCTTATACTGTTATTGATGTAGCTTACGAACACCGAAACTCACAACCCCAATGGAGACGCCGCCGCAGCAAAGGGAGCCATATCCCGATCGGAACCACCAGGTACGAAATCATCGTTCAGTAGCATGAAGAAATCAATACATTGGAGTCTGGAATTGGTCACGAAATCAACGTTAACTTCTTCTCCTCCTTCTATTTTTTGAGTTTATCAGAAAAAATGGGTTTATGAGAGTGATTCTGAATTTGGTTTATGAATGAATCTGCATTGTTCAATTTGGGGTTGCTACTTATGAATCTGTTTTGGCGTTGTTGCTTTATGAATTTGATTTGGGGTTAAATTTATTGCTTCAGCTTCTGAAAAATTGAAGAAGATGAACAGTGAACCATGCCTTGTTCAATGGAAGAAGAAGAAGGATGAAGAGGGTATTTTGGTCCTTTCCTATTTGGCATTGGGGGTATTTTTGTCTTTTCACAACATCTTTGATGAGTCAGCAACTCATTAGACCAATCAACAGTGACACATCAGCTAATCAGCGATGTAACAATGATTAAGTTGGGAGAGAGACGAAATTTTAAATGATTAAATTTTGTAGTGGAAAAATGCTAGTATTAACAAATTCAGGAACCAATTTTTAAATGACCTTTATTTAGAGTGACTAAAGACCGTATAAAAGCCAAAAATAAAATAAAATTAGATCTATATTTCTGCATTAGAAATTAAGCAACCTCTTGCAAAAAAAAAAAAAAAAAAAAAAAAAAAAAAAAAAAGAAAAAAGGAAACATCAAT
>Ga0228711_1003798_pt1 | contig 23419 bp, 19 predicted proteins | sample MedpolnodulmetaG_2_FD_177996 | JGI IMG/M metagenome (GOLD analysis project Ga0228711, IMG submission 177996) | Root nodule microbial communities from Medicago polymorpha collected in Santa Monica, California, United States - brown nodules | ecosystem: Host-associated > Plants > Roots > Nodule...
GTTATTTGCAAGTAGCCTGGAAACAGCCTCCTGTGCTAAAAACAGGGTAAGGCTGCGTGTAATAAACTAAAATGGTGGGACCCCTTCCCGGACCCTGCGTACGCGGGAGCTTTAGTGCGTCGAGCTGCCCTTTTTTTTATTTGTTATTTACAAGTAGGTTCCTCCGCTGATTCCTCCCCTTCTATAACCAACCGGACCATCCACCTAAAAAACTACCTAAACTGCCTTGTCCTCAAGGCAGAAAGGAGAAACTATTTAAAACGGCTGTCTTCATCTCCCTCCGTTACTTCCTTGGCATAATTTGACCTCCAAATGATGGCCCAGTCAGTAATAGATTTATTTGTTGACTGCTGGCCCTCTAAAATACTTTTTTCTTTTGTCAACTGGAAGCAGTGTGGTATTGATCTGATCACCCATGCAAACCCCTTGAGAGTAACATAACAATATCACCGTCCTGACTGAAGCTCGTGGTTTTCTTGGTCCAATATGTTTTGGTTTCCTTAGAGATCTGCAACTACTACAAGCATATTGTTCAGCCCACTTGGATCACCAAATTATTACATCTTCCTTGCGAAAGATATTGGCATTCCCTAAACCAACCTCAATCTCCTTGTTCTAGTGATGGGTTATCCTAGAAAGTCGCTAGTTTGGCAGTTATAAAGTTATGATTAGTTGCGGCTCTCAACTATCAACGAGGAGTAGGATTAGAAATCCTCATAGCCATAGGCATCCTAGATTGCCCTTGAAGAAGCCAATCTCTAGAGCATTAACTCGTTGTGACGCCATCTAGGTTTACGTACAACAGAATCTCCCTCTCGCCAATGAAAACACCAACTGATAGGCAAAACTCCTTTCTAAAAATAGGAGTTTTTTTTTTTTATGATAATAAACAAAGGAAGATTTTATTGATAAATAGAAGAAAATACAAAAGTACAAGCAAATGGTCCTATCGAAGGTAAACTCCTGTGGCCCAAACTATAAGCCAAAACAAAAATAGAAACACACATGACCCGTTTGACTTCCTTTAAACTACTCGGTAGTAACAAATAGCGGTTATTGTGGCTCTATAGCATAACACAATTTAAACAAACCGCTGTTGTTTACGGATATGCTATTTCGTACGAAGTTTTGTCAAATAGCAGCGCTGTAGTACTGTAGCATAGCGAAATTCAAACAAACCGCTATTTTTTGCAATCCACGATTGACAACATTAAAACTATCCTGTATAACAAATCGGTTCTCTCTCTTTCTTTTTCCTCTAACTAACTCTCCCATTTTTATTTTTATTTGCAAAGCCTCCCATTTGATATTTAAAATTTAGTCATCTCTTTATCAAAACCCATACAACCAATAAACCAGATCCACAAATCTAAGACACATCTGATATTTCCAAATATATTTCGAGCTAATACACAAAAAATTATGATATTTTGAAACATATTACACCATACCTTGCTTCGTTTAGCACTGCCAGCACCCGTTTTTGAAGTGCTAATACTTCTCCTGCTGCTTTCTTACCAGCTTCCACGCCTAATTATCAGATTCAGAAGTAGTCAGTAACATGGTAGCAACAAAACTAATAAAGTAGGTGGTTATATAATTCGATTTGCACCAAACAGGCTTCCAAACCAACATAAAGATCTAACAACAATCCAAGACAAGTTAAAAAGCAAGTTGTTTCTCCAAGATCCATAGAATCCTAAAATAAACTAAAGAGAAAATATGTTTACCAGGCTGGTGATAAGCATTTATGTTGACAAGTGAGGCATATATCCCAACTGCTCGTTCATACAGTGCAACAAGGGCTCCAACTGATCGAGGTGTTACTTCTTGCACGGTGACTGTGATGGACTCGCGGTCATTAGAATACAAAGCTGACCTTGTTCCCTGTGGAAACATTGTTTTTTAGCACTATACAAACATACCAAGTTACCAACTAACCACAGCCATTCTTTTAAAAAACTTAATAGAGTAATCAAATGTACTGAGAAAATATGTTCGATTAATATGTCAGACCTGTAGCATACCAAACAGGTAGTCGCCACATGTAACACCTGGTTCAAGCTCCCAATCATGACCCGGTGGTCTATCGCGTAGCACCTCAATGAACGTCGCAAAGAAATTGTGCACACCTTCCCTCAGTTGCTGAATGTAGCTGTTCTTGCATCAAAAAATTTAACAAATTCATTAAAACATAAAATGATATCAACCAAGCTTAAAAAAATGGAATGAAAACTCACGCATGCTGGTCTGTGCTTCCTTTATTTCCATAGACACTAATTCCTTGATTAACCTGTGAAATCAAAAAGGCAGATTTGGATATAACATTAATAATTCATGACAGTGTGAAATGTTTAAAAAATTAAAAAGTATTAATTGCGAGAAAACATGTAGCATGAAACATCTGCCACCCTATGATGTTGATACAAACTAGGACCCATTATCAACATTTCAATCAAAGTTAATGGCATCCCAGGTATAATGCAAGAAGGTGAGCTTGAAATGTGTCTATATCAAGAAATTAACAATCAATTAGAAACTATATGTTATAAACTCCATTCAACTGTTTCTTGATACAAGGCAACTGTAAACCAATTAAAAGAAAATCTAGCAATTTTCCATAATGAAGTGCAAAATATAAAAATCACGAGGGGCATATTAGCTAAATGTGCCACACATACCCGATTACCATCCAAGTCATATTCTTTGCCCAGAGATTCCATGACCAATTGCTGCAAGTATCTACTAAATAATAACAGGCTGTCCTTATACGGAAGGATAACCATATCCTTAGGAATAGAAAGAAGGAAAAGAACACAATGAGAAAGTGACAAAACAGAAGACAATGACATGAAACTGAAGCAGTTGCTAATTCATACCTTGGACCCTACACCATCTGTAGCCCAATACCAAGATAAAGCCAGTAAAGCTGCAGGATTATTCCTTATCTGCATAAAATTGTTATTGACAGGAGAGCCTTAGATTTTTTTTGTTCGTGATCAAGAAGAGTCAAAATTAAACAGACAAATTTGTTGAGTAAAATCAAAAGCTGAAAACAGAATAGTGCAGTACAACTGACTGTATCTTGATAGATGATTACTATTGAGAATAGTAACTTTGGTGAGTTGCTATTTTTTTTTTTTTGAAGAATGGTGAGTTGATATTTTAATTTTGTGATTATTACCAGAGTCTGGGTGCATTCAGTAATTTTGTAATTTCTGGTTGTGGATTTTATCAGGGCTTGGGTGCACAAAGTTGTTATCAGGCTTTGTTTTATTGTTTAATCAAGTATACCTCCTGATTCTAAACCTTATGGGGTTGGATTTTTTTTGGAGAGCCGCCTTATCAGGCTTTGTCTTGTTACCAGTGCTTATAAAGCTTGGAAAGTCCTCACATTAGAGTTTGATTTTGAGGGTAATGTTAAGCCCTATCCCAAAGTCGAAGACAATATTAGAATCTATCCTAGACCCATTGTTGGCCCACCCGTATTGTCCATGCTCCAGGCCTATAGCCTGGGTGTGAATGTGTTGGCAAGCTCTGTTGTCAAAGTGGAAAAGCGGCGCGGACACTAATATATTTAATATTAAAATACCTTACTATACAAAAAATATACTAAAATACCTTAAATATTACTCAAATTTTATGAAGTATTCATGATTTGAAATAAAATTATATTAAAATTAAGAAAAATAATTAATAACCAATAGTATTAAGTATTAAAATAATTTGTCAGAAAAATAACTATCAAAATATATATGAAGTAATATATTAAATATACGATTTTTTTAAAAGAATATCAAATATAAGAATCATTAAGGCTTCCTTAAAAAAAATAAAAATCATTAAGGCTAAAAACAATCAATATGGGTCAAAGAAATCATAAATATGCATTTATTTTATTTTATTCAACCAATAACGAACTTTTATTATTCCCAGCGAACCGGGTCAAAAAACAGGTCACATGGGTCGATTTTGAAAACACAGTCGTTTTTGGCTCTCTTTCTCTCGTTTTGTACTCCGACCCGGAAAAGCGGGCGATTTGACCCGCTACCGCTCCATGTAAAGCGGCCGCGAAACCCGCTTTTCCCTAACGCACTGCTCTGACGCGCTAGGCTGTTTTCGGCCGCGCCGCGTTTGGCAGCTATTGACAACAGAGTTGGCAAGTTTCCTTAATTGCGATCCCCACCCCTAGCCGCCTTAATTTTGCCAACTTTAGATTGTCTTCATTGTATTGGATGTGAGACGGTATTTTAATCCCACACCGACTAGATATATGACCTAAGTAGTACTTATTTATAGAGCTTGGACAGTACTCACCTAACAAGCTGATTTTATAAGGATGTGGCGTTGCGCCCAAATTCTGAGATAGTATTTTATTCCTAGCTCTTGTATGTTGTAGCTTAACTTATTAGATAGGCATATTTAAATGGTTGTAAAGCTTTTTTTTTGGTCTCATGATCAAGGAAATGACATATTGACCTTGCCGTATGTAACATGATTTGGTCAATACTACATATACCTCTCAGTCATGTATTTCACCTATTTCGCACATGGAGCATCAACTACACTTAAACATGGACAAGGAAAATCACAAGTAAAAATTGCTCCTTTTAGTAGAACTCTTTGCATACTTGCATGTGTCATACATACAAAATCATTCATGAAATAGGAACAGCAGTTACGGTAATCTTCAAACATTAAAACATTGACTGGAATATTAGGAAAAAAATGCATACCACAGTACTCCTATTTGCCTCATCCATCAGTGATGCACCAAGAAGCATTTCTCTAATGTCAATGGTCTGAATCAAGAAACATTAGAATTGAACACAACTAACAAAAGTAGGAAATAACTTAATTTACTTTTACGCCCATTACCTGCAGAGCTGCTGGAAGCAGGCCGACTGCAGACATCTCTGACGTTCTACCTCCCACCCAGTCAAACATGGGAAATCTAGCCAACCATCCCTCAATTCTGGCAGTATTATCCAACAAAGAGTTTTCTTGTGTTATAGCAACACCCTGCATTAACAGATTATCATGAGTTGATAACCTGACAATGATCACAGATGTGCTAGTCATATAGGACCCATATCATTGTAAAATTCATGACAGTGCATATGAAAATAAAAGTTCACTAATAAGTAACAGCAGCAAAACCATTATTGATGAGTACTCAGAACTGAGTTTATATTAAACTAATATGGAAGTAGTTGTTCACAATTCAAAGACATAACCTCACTCTTCACCTGAACGGTTAAAAGTAAAACTTTAAATAACTCGAGAAGTTCAATTGTTTATAGACAAAGTATGAAAATATTTGAAAATGGGAGTCAGCAGTTATCGAACATACTATCTTAAGATTTAAACATATTATCATTCAATAATTGTTAAAAGTAAATTTTCAAGAAAATTGAAACCTGAGATTAAACCTGTTTTGGGAAATCCAATCCTGCTTCACGAAAGGCCTTTTGTACTTCTAACAAGCCATTTCTAGTCTCAGGGGTGCCTCCACTCTGAAGATAGATCAAAACTTTTGAATCAATAACATGTTCAACTAACAGCATGCCTTTATAAGTCCATTAAAACTAGTAGCACATGGATTGAGAAATGCAATTTATGTTTTTGTTTTTCATAAAATCGTATTTGGAAATCCTACTATACCTTTAATTTTTGGACTTTCAACAGTGACATAACTTATTACTTGAGAACTATTGTGTCAACAAAAGGGTATATAATAGATGAAATTGTAACTAATGTTAATACCGACCTTCTAAAAGGTTATATAAATAGGAACAAAATCTTTTTCTTCTCAAATGGATAGACAAAAAGGAACAGTGGGAGTAATAAAAAAAGTATAATCTCAATGCAGACCTTTGAAATCACGATTACAAGTGTCGAAGCTAGCTCAGGGCCGAGTTGTGCAATCTGATGATCAATGCCAGCAGGATCTGTATTGTCAATAAATCTTATCTGACAAAATTCCAAAGCATGATGTGAGGTCCCAATAAAAACTTATTTCCATATCCAATATTCAACAGCACAGGTTGGTCTTGCTCATGTATTTTGTAAAGAACCAAAGTACTATGATTGCAAGCAAGTTAACTGATAGCACAAGAGAAGTGCTAGGAACACACTTTCAAATACTCACTCTCTTATTAGGTGAAATGAACATGGGTCCAACCACTTTGAGTGGGACCCATTTCCAAAGTGTTATTAGGTGAAATGAACATGGGTCCAACCACTTTGAGTGGGACCCATTTCCAAAGTGTAGGACCCACATTGATTGCACCCAGTAAATGAGTGAGTGTAGGAAAGAGAGTGTCTAGCAATCCTCAGTTTGGACCCTAACTTTCATTTCTTCAGTCCAAACAAGATTACCTCTAATCATCGCAAGCACTAAACAAAATGTCACACCAGACCTTTTACATGAAAAGATATTATTTTGAAGAGTATTTACAATATGTGTTTAAACTTTTGAAAAAATAATATAATATGAAAATAAATCACATTTATTATTATATTGAGAAACTATTTTATAACTAAAAAGAATATCAAATAGATAACAGACGTCATCACCGACAAAACAATCATACGGAAATTGCATTAGCTCTCTGAAGAATGCTTAAATGGTGTGCACACACCTCTTCTATTTTTAAAATAAACACTCACAAACCTCCCACTAGTTCGTGTTTAAATGACACCCATTCCCTTTATTTTTAATAATACAGAGAAAGTAAAATGTGTGTAATTAAGGGAAAGTCAATGTATTAAGCAACACTGAGGGGTGTATGTGTCATTTAAACATCTGTGAGGCGAGTCAAATTTTCCCAACAGTCAATCACTATCTTCTTCTTACTTCTCCAAGTCAAACAAAATACTTGAGAAACAAAATTACAAAATTTAAACACAATCAACTCAAATTGAATTCCAGATATTACCAACAGACGATTCAACATTTCCATTCACAAACAACACAATTGAATAGCATCCATTACCTTGAGTGGAGGATTGTCAGGAGCAAGTGCCTCCGCAACAAACTGTGGTCCAAGTGCAGAACCTCCAATCCCAACAGAAAGTATCTGAGTAAACCTTCCCTCAGGGGACGAAGGAGGCTTAATCTACCAAACCAAAACCACAACCACATCAACAAATCCACAACACCCACATAAACAACAAATACAATTAATAAAACGAAACAGAGTGAATAGATAAACTGATTCTCAAAATCATAAGCATGTTAAAATAGTCTCTCATTTTAGCGAATTGATTACATGCATGAAACTTTAAAACCTAAATAAAAAAATTAAATTTTCTTACACCGACACCAAATCACAATATTCCATATGTGTGACTTTAAAAGTGATTATGATAAAAGTCAAATTGCTTTTGTTATACAACGGTTGTGATTGATACACAATATAAAAATATCTACCTTAACTTTTGTTATTAGAGATTATTTAAGAAGTAACATCAGTGTTGTCAACTGCAGATCGCAAAAAATAGCAGTTTGTTCAAATTCTTCTACAGAACAACTATATAGTGCCGCTATTTGACAATATTTTGTACGGAACAATTCTATAGCGATTAGCGACGCTATTTAACAATGTTGACTAACTTTGATGTGAGATTAACATTTTTTTATGGAAAATGTTAACTTGTGCCCTAGGGGCACAAGATAAAGATCTTACAATAGAATTAAACAATAGATATTGTATTGGAAATATAAGTTTTCAAGTTTTTAAGTTTATGAATGCACAATTTTCTAGGTTAGATTTTTTTATTTAGTTTCTTATCTTGTGCCCTCAGGGCACAAGTTAACAAGACCCTTTTTTATTAACAAACATTAGTATGTTAATTGCTATGTTGGTATTTTCTGAATTGCCAAAATTCAAATTCAACTAATTATTTCTGCGCACAACTTAACATTTAATCTGAGAAGGACCACTAATTATACTCTTATTTACTGAAGTTCACTCCACTTAACTACTTTCATTAACATTAACTACAATTAACAATAATGTTTTAATAAATGAAAGTAACTTGGCCACTGAAATCAACTCAGTCCTAAATGTGACATTTCATCTAAGACAATGATCAGTTGACTAACCTTACCAGAGACGATATCATCAGCAAAACCACAAATAGCATCAAGAGTCTTATCGATCTGCGTCTTAAGAAATGAATTCGGAGCACGGTTAGAATCCCTAAGCCAGTAATGCCCAACCATACGCCCTTCATCAGGATTCGCAATCGCTCCTTTTTCAAGCTCCTCCATAGCTTTCAACGCCGCCTGAAGCCTCGGCTCTATTTCCTTTACAAACTCATCGGTAAACCCGACCCGGCTCACATCCAGATACAAACCAATCTCCTTGTGCTGGTATAGCCAGTCCACGTAACGCCGCCATAGAGCGCGTGGATCCTTCTCGAGACGGTGGTGGTTTGTGGATTGAACAGCGGAGAGATCGGTTCCGGTTGGAATTTCACGTGCGACGGAGCGGGTTGGAGGGAGTTTGGGTCGGGTTTGGTATATAGGGATATGTTGTGAACGACGTCGTATTGGAATAGATGATGCGTTTTGGTTTTTTTGATTGTTAAGTGTTGGTGAAGATGAATAAATGCTTGAAATTGAAGCCATGATGGGATTGGGAAAATTGAAGAAATTGAAAGGGAAATGAGTATGAGTGAGAATAAGGCTATGATTTGACCATTTGTTTGAGTTGAATGTGTTTGGTGTACTTTGGTGTGTTTTGTTTATTACAATTTGTTGTGTTGGGTTGGTTGATGGGTGGAGGAGAATAGAATAGGAGTGGGTTTTATGTTGTTTTGTGAAGGTGTGTGACTTAGTTTTATTGTTGGTAGTGGCGATGATATTAAAGAAACTACATTGCTTTGTGATTGGTTGGTGGAAACTTTGAAAATAAAAACAAATGTCTATGTTATGTTTGACTTTACCAAAATAGGGTTGGGTTCTTTGTAGTTTTGCTTACTTGCCATGGAATATTCCTCATCCTCGTGTATTTCAACTTCACTGTAGAAAAGGGGGGAAACACTTCTATCTTTATATCTAAATGTTAAACAGTGTTGAAGCAACCCTGATTAACCCTAATCCCGCCCTTTTTTGAGGGGTTTGAAAAATATTTATGAAAAAATCCATCTAAAGATTTGAACCCATGCCATGTTGGTTACTTCAAAGCACTTTAACCACCAAGCCACTTGCTATTTTTGTGATATCAGTTGGCTTTCCCTACATGATATCCAATATTAAACCCCCTTTTCAAAAAACCAATTAATTCCTTTTCCTTTCTTTCCAAACGGTTTCGAACCCTTTTCCTCCTTCGCAATCTAAACCCAAAAGTCTGCGATTTTCATCCATTTCTTCCCTTTTTTCCTTCAACAAATGTCTTGAAAAATGAAAATGTAGGTGACCTTATAGGCTTCTATGGTTGAATCACTTGATATGTTTCTCATACTAACTTTATACTGTAACTTTTTTCCTTTGATGTGTATTTTGAACTATTTAATTAACTCATTGTTTAAATTTTGCTCATTGTTTAGATTTTGTATGACGAGTTTCAACTTCGGTGTGTTTTACTCATTATAGTCTTTATTGAAATGTTATACATAATACATTTAAACATGTCAACAACTAATAATATAGTCAAACTAATGCTTATATATGAAAATCGAAACAAATTCGTGCATCGCACGGGGTCGTGGTCTAGTTGGAGAAAAAAAAAAGTTTATAATAGTTCATTTGAGGGTTAGGACGAAACAATATCATCAAGACAAGACCAATTTTATTTTATTTTTGGTAACAAAGCTAACAATACAAACAAAAGAAAGAAATCATCTATACATAAACTTTTTTTAAAAAAGTAATCAACAATTCTTTAATTATATGACACATCAATATTAATTATAGTAGCTATGTTTTGGCTTGTTAAAAAAAAATATAGTAGCTATTATTGTAAAAAAAAACATACCACACTTATACCTAGTAAAAGAAGTATTCTCAATTATATGGTGACCTACGAGACAGATTTTGATTCAAAACGGTAATTTCATTTGTTGATTTCAACACCCCAATGCGTAGCAACTTTGTGACCATGAACCAATGGATCAACAAGTAGCAAAATTGAATCTTACCTTTCAACAAACAAATTTGGTATGCCGGTATGTGTGGTTCTACAAAAAATAAACTCCTAACATAGTACGCATATAAACATCAAACTCCTAACATGGACTTAAAAGAATGCAGAGTTGGCTTCATGAATTAGAGAGTGTGAGTTTGTGTGTCAAAGAGCATAGTGGAGTGTGGGCATTATAAAATAATATTATAAAGAAAATTGTCTTCAGACTAAATTAAGATTATAATTTTTGAGAGGAAATAAGGTTATAATAATAATAATTAGGATAAGACCTTTGTTAAGGTGATCCCCGTATCTATTTGTCATATGTGTAGAGGGGTTGTCATCTTTCATCCGTGATATTGATGAACGTGGGGAGATAACAGACACCTCCATCTGTAAAGGAGCACCTTCGGTCTCCCATCTTTTGTTTGTTGATGATCGTTTTCTTTTCTTCAAATCTGAGGTGAGCTAGTCGCAAATCACGAAAAATATTCTTACCATGTATGAAGCGGCATTTGGTAAATCTATTAGCTTACCTAAATCATAGATATATTGTAGTAGGAATGTATTCGATACCATGAAAGTGTCCATCACCAATATCATGGGTATTCAATTTGTGTTTAGTACCGGGAAATATTTGGGTTTGCCATCTATGATAGGTCGAGATAGAACATCGAATTTCTTATATAGAAAGGATCGTGTTTGGAAAAGAATAAATTCTTAAAGTAGTAAATGTCTATCTAAAGCAGCTTGTGAGGTGATGATCAAATTTGTCTTATAGGCTATCATGTCATGTATTATGAGCATATTGGTGAAGCCACGGTGATTTTAATAATCGTAGCATTCGCTAGATATTATGGGAGGAGTTGTCGATGCATAAAAAGTCAAGAGTGGTATGGGTTTCAAGGATTTATCGGCTTTCAACTTGGCAATGCTAGGTAAACAATGGTGAAAATTTCAAGCATACCTACACTCTCTGGTATCTCGTGTTTTTAAAGCTTGGTATTTCCCTTCTTACAACCAACCTAGGTAACAATTCGAGCTATGTTTGGAGAAATTTTCTGCGTGCCTGTTTTATTGTTTGGGGTGGTGCGCGGTGGTGCATGGGATTAGGTAGGGGTGTTCAAATCCAAACTGATCCAAATTAAAACTGTAAACCGATCAAAAAAACCGAAAACTGCACAAAACCGAATAATATTGGATGTGTTTGGGTGACATTTTATGAAAACCGCTCGGATTGGATCGAATTTTGGATTGATTTTTCAAAACCAAACCGAACCGCATACATATATTTTAGGGTTAATATTGTTATTGGTCCCTGTAATATTAGCGAATTCCGATGTTAGTCCCTGTAAAATAAAAAATTTAGATTATGTCCTTGTAATTTTAGATTCCTCCACTTTTGGTCCCTTATTTAACCACGTGAGCAGAATATGCATAATCCCATATACCACCGTGCACCACCCCAAACAATAAAACAGGCACGCAGAAAATTCCTCCAAACATAGCTCGAATTGTTATCTAGGTTGGTTGTAAGAAGGGAAATACCAAGCTTTAAAAACACGAGATACCAGGTAGTGTAGGTATGCTTGAAATTTTCACCATTGTTTACCTAGCATTGCCAAGTTGAAAGTCGATAAATCCTTGAAACCCATACCACTCTGGACTTTTTATGCATCGACAACTCCTCCCATGATATCTAGCGAATGCTACGATTATTAAAATCATTGTGGCCTCACCAATATGCTCATAATACATGACAGGATAGCCTATAAGACAAATTTGATCATCACCTCACAAGCTGCTTTGGATAGACATTTACAACTTTAGGAATTTATTCTTTTCCAAACACGATCCTTTATATATGAGAAATTCGATGTTCTATCTCGACCTATCATAGATGGCAAACCCAAATATTTCCCTGTACTAAACACAAATTGAATACCCATGATATTGGTGATGGGCACTTTCATGGTATCGAAAACATTCCTACTATAATATATCTATGATTTAAGTAAGCTAATAGATTTACCAAATGCCGCATCATACATGGTAAGAATATTTTTCATAAAATGTCACTAAGATTCCTCCCACTTGAGCAGAATATGCATAATCCAATGCACCACCGCGCACCAATCCGAGCGATTTTCATAAAATGTCATTAAGATTCCTCCCACTTTTGGTCCCTGTAATTTCATATTCCAGGTCCCTCATTTCACGTGTCATGTATGCAGATTCTTTTGACGTGGTGAAATGAGGGACCAAAAGTGGAAGAATTTGAAATTACAGGGACCGAATCTAAATTTGTTTTTTTACGGGGACTAAAATCAGAATTCGCTAATATTACGGGGACCAAAAGCGGTATTAACCCTATATTTTAATATATATTTCCATTTTTATAAGTATAATATATTATATTAAGCTATTATTATTTTTCTTTTTAATTATTTTAATACTATATGTGAGTTTAATTTAATCAATTTTGTTTATATTTCATATGTTTTAAAGATAATCAATCATTTTTATTTCGTACTTTTAATTTTTTTTATAAATCATATGCTATATTTTGTATGAAACCTATTATTTTATCATATTTTTATAAGATTATTACTAATAAAAAATAGTTACCATTGGATATCCAAAAACCAATCCAAATTAAACCGCATTAAATTTGATCAGATCAGATCAGTTTTTTAAAGTCTGTCATCCAAAACCGAACCGAACCGCATATAATTTTATCTTTGGATCGGATGAGTTTTTGCCTCAAACCCGATCCAAACCGGACCGCGAACACCCTTAGGATTAGGTAACTTCGCCATATTTTGATTAGAAATTTTTTAAAAAAAAGAAAGTATTCTAACACATTAAAATATCAAAAAACAACTTTTTTTTACATATCGATGAGAGGATTATGATCATGATTCATGAATATCTATGTACCGTATCGAAACGCCACGCTAGAAAGGAAAAGGACAACTCACTCGCTCACCCACAAACTTGAATCATTTTGAAAACATCAAAAACAATCTTAATCTTCTTCCTTAACCGACCACTCTCTCATTCTCACTCTCCTCAACCCAACCAAACCATGATGTGGGAATGGGAACAAGAACAAGAACAACATCAATTTCACGACAACCACAACACTTCCCAGAAACCCGACCAAATTCCTGACCCAAATTCCTATCTCAACTTCGATTTCCTCTCATCTCTCTCTAAACCCAAGGTTCCCAAAACCCTCATCTTATTTAAATTGTTTTATGAATATAATAATTAATTAGTTTATTTATGGTTTTTCAGGATTATTACAAGATATTAGAAGTTGATTACGATGCAACCGAGGATACTATTCGCTCTAATTACATTCGTCTTGCTTTGGTGCGTTTTATGTGCTTTTTTTCTTTTTCTAACCTCGTTTTGGGATTGTTAATAATCTCTATTTTTCTAACACAGAAATGGCACCCTGATAAACAGAAAGACCAGGATTCTGCCACGTCACGGTTTCAAGATATAAATGAGGCCTACCAGGGTATTTATTTATTTATATATTGTGCTTTGCTTTGTTGCATGGATTATTTTATCGTCTTTTATTTATAATTATTAATTAGTTTAGTCGCTAAAGTTCAATTTAGTGTCTTAATAAGTAGTACCTCCTAAAGTATATAACATCTGTCAATTTAGTCCACATGTACATGTTAGGGACTAAATTGATGGATTTTCATATACTTTAGAAACTAAATGACAGATTTCATATACTTATCAGGACTATTTATTATATTTTTATAGTTTAGGGACTAAATTGGAGAGAGGATGATAGTTTAGAGACTATGTTGATGGTTTATTTTGATTTAATTTGTTTGTTTATCTAAACCTTAGTCTCAATATCCATATTGCGTTGTTACAGAGAAATTTATATAGAAAAGGCCTAACTATAGTTACTTTTAGAATTCTCTTTTGCATTATGGTAAAAATTATCTTTACTGGAAGTATTGTTTAGATGGAAAACTGTAGTAGTTTGTTGTTTTCTCTAATCATTGAGTATAACAGTCTCTATGCTGACTTATTTGTTTCTGGATTTGGATTTCCTGCATTTCGAAAATCATGGATTTCCTGTAGTTGTGCATCTTGGTCATCCGATGCTCAGATTTCAAATCGCTATTTTTTGCCAATTTACCAACATGAAATGTGGGCCGTCCGATGATAGGACGGGCTTGACTGCCCGAGGTGCACAAATGCAGGAACTTTAGTATTTTCCAAAATGCAGTGAATTTGAATAACAATTGCATGGAGTTAAAAATTCAAACAGCCATAAAGGTAATTTAAGAAACACTGACAGAAACACGAAGCAAACACGAAACTGGCACGTTGACACCAGCAGTAATTTATGAAATAGGCAAAATTGAATGTAATCACATGTGTCGGTGTTGAACACTGACACATGTAGGACACCTAATACGTCTTCGATCAGAAGCGTTGGTGCTACAGAGGTACCAAATGTTGGGTGGTAAAGTCGATAAAAGAACAAAACCTAACTGAGATAAAACAGTTGTCGTGGATGAGTGCTAGGGGCACATACATAGAATAAAAGAAAGGATAAGATTTAGAGAATAAGTTTGAGTAGCATCTACCGAGGAAAATATGACAAAAATGTTGCATAACATAGGTGGCCTTTTTTTTGGGTGAATAAATAACATAAATGGCCTTGTGACGAGAAGAACAAGGGAGGCCATAGTAAGAAGACCTTAATCTTAATGGCTTAAGATGGTTTTTGCTTTTTTTAATATATAAATGTTAGTTGTTAGTATGCTAGATTTAGTAGCTGAGTTTGAACATTGAACACTCATCCTTATTAGAGATCGGCTGGTTGCCTTTGATATGATTCATAACCTTCTAAGAGATTTATAATTTTTTCCTTACAATTTTGATGTCACATTGTACTGAGTTATTAGTGCATGTTATCAGATTAAAAAAGTGTATCATCCCTCCCTGGTCTCCTCCCTGCAAAAGATTAAGGAAGGGAATGAAAAGAGGAAAACTGGAAAGAATACTGCATTGAAGTTTTAAGTTTATATATGTGGTTTTATAATACACTCTACCAACTGACTCTTACCATATCCAGATTTAGTGTAGTCAATATTGATACAATAAGAGCAATGTTCTTTGACTTGTAAACTAATGTTTTTTTATGTGGGATGAATGTAAGATGTAATAAGAAATTAAGAATTAATAACATATTTGGTGGATTTAATTATTTTATTTTTCATTTTTAAAGCATTTGACCAAGAGTGAAGGTTGTCCTTTCAAGGTTTTGAGAAGATAGGTTGTGGTCTAGACTAGAGTCAAGACAGCAGTTATGAAAGGGGTTAGATTAGCGGTTCAATAAATATAATATTATAAGTTATAGTCTAGAATCCTCCTGACGTGTGTGCTGTTGCCTGTGGGAAATTTTAATTTAGTGATATCTGAATGTCATGCTGACTTTCTATTCTTTATTATTTGCCTACAAAGAAGTTAGTATAATCTAACATGTCTTTGGCTGTATTGAGCAGTTTTGAGTGATCCAGACAAAAGGAGAGAGTATGACATAAACGGGATGCGTTACGTATATGATTACAATATCATTGTAAGGAATATTTGTCTTCATCTGGCAATAAGTGTGCTTCAAAATAATGTTGTACGTCGGTCATTGAAATTGTTGGATTGTATCAAATCTAGTCCCTCACATTATCGATATTCAAAAATTATCCCTGAAATTACAATTTTTTTATCAGATTCATCCCTCCATTGGTGTGTTTAGGGACTAGAATGACCATTAAGTTTGTAATATCAGAGATGAATTTGAAACTAAGTGAATAATGAGAGATGCATTCTATAGCAGATCCAGATAGAGGGACAGACTTGATTAACATCTTGCAATCTCAGGGATCATTTTGAAATATTGATAATATGGAGGACTAGGTTGATAGAGTCTTACAATTTCAAAGACCAAGTTGGATACTTCTTCTGATTTATTTACATGAATGATCAGTTCTGTTAATTCGATGTTTTCACTTTTGTTTGCCGCAGGATTATCTTAATCGTTACAAGGGTCTCATATTGACTTGCAATGGCCTTGGCATTAAGCATTCAATTTGGTAAAAGAAACCCAGCATCTCAGACATCCACATCCAGTGCCTCTTGGACATTTTTTTGAAGTACCTGGCACTGCATGCCATCATCAGTAGTAAAAACAGATGCTTATGATGTCCTAGAGGAATAGCTTCAGATTTTATGTATAATAGAGACATAGACAAAATGAGATTTCTACGTCTTGTAATCAATGACTATTATCTCGCGCTCTATGTTTGCTTTCAAATGTGTTTATATAACGCTCAACTTTCTGTTTATCTGTAAATGAAAACTTGGTTCACGTTTCTTATGTTGCTTGAAATTCTGATATTGCAACTTGTGGAGAACAAATGTGGATGATGAGAAAGATGTTCGCAGTTAGTTTTCAAGTGTTTGGTATTTGGTAATCCATGATACAATATATTGTTATTCTCAATTTGGTTATGTTTTTTAACTCCAATAACTATCACATTAAATAGAGTACACTAATATTGAAAACTTATATAAATAAAGGGAAATTACACTCACCACTGAGTTAATTGTGAAAGTCACCAACACCCATTCTATTTTCTTACTCTGCACTAACCCCAGTGCCTCAGTCATAATTTTACATTGGGTTTTCATTTCCTCCAAGTTTTTAAGTGTTTTCAATTTTCCTCCGTTCTCGTTGGTTCTTGTTCACTGGGTTATTTCCATCATATGGAAATGAGCAAATCACTCTCAACAATTCACTCGTGAGAGTGAGACTGCTCATTGATGGTTTTGAAAAGGAGGGAAACTTTGAAGGGACAATTTTTGGGGTTCTACTTTAGTTTATGTTGATGAAATGCTTTCGAGAGATAATTTAATTTATAGGTTTTAGGAAACTGAATACAAGAAGTCGTTTGAAAAAGTTGAATATTGTCCAGGACGACGGTGGGGATCGGTGTCCTTTCTGCAGTAGTAGTGCAGAAACAATTAGCCATTTATTCCTTCATTGTATGTTTCACTTGGCGAACTTGGATGGGAGTGCTCCAATGGTGGAATGTTGAGATGCCTATTGTGCGACGACCGGGTGATTGATTTGATTGTTGGGTAGGATTATTTGAGGGGGGCTTCAGGAAGAATTTATGGATTTCCTTGTGTTATTTGGTGTTTTGGTCGATATGGAATCAACGAAATCGAATTGTGTTTGAGAATGCCTCCACAGATTGGGAACAATTCCTTTTTCTTATCAATCTTAGATTTGGGCTTTTGGATGAAAAGTTGGTGCCCGGAATGTCCGTACTCCCCTGGAGAGGTGACTCGTAATATTGATGCAGTTAGTATGTGGCGTGAACGGGTGAATGTCAGACAGTGTTTGCAGTGGCAAGCCCCTCCCTCGAAGGCTCTAAAGTGGAATGTTGATGGTTCTGCCAAAGGAAAGCCTGGGCGTGCTGGTATTGGGGGTGTCCTTCATGATGATAAAGGGACTAAGATTGCCGAATTTGCAGCCTCTGTTGGTATCATGCATTCAAATGAAGCTAAACTACTTGCAATTGTTTTTTCTCTTGAATTACTCCTGGATCGTTTGTCGATTCTAACAGGTAAACCTATTATTGAATCCGATTCTAAGAATGCTCTCTCATGGAAAACGAACCTTGGTGAGTGTCCGTGGAATTTAAGGTTTTACTCCAATAAGTTGAAGAATATGTTATTGGTTATGAAAGATATCGAATTTATCCATGTCTTAAGGGAAGCTAACCATGAGGCAGATCGTCTGGCAAAGGAAGGATCCTCAATATCAGGAAGACGAGTGGTGTGGTTCCTGAATTGATATCTGTTAGTTTGTGCAGTTTTTGTTTGCCGGTGTTTTCTGTCATGCGTAGTCTGTCAAGCGCTTTTGTCCTGGCTGTTTTAAGCATAGCAGTTCGGGCAGGCAAAGCTGTTGTGTAGGGGGGTGTTCTGCGCAACATTGAAGGTGTTTGAGAAGTGCACTCTGCTGCTGCCCCATGGTCTTGGTGTATTTTTCCTTGATGGAATTATAGCAGGTCAGCGTTGGGTTAAATGACACTTGGATATTTTAGCTTCAAGTCTCAAATAGAATTGGTGTATTGGTGTGGATTTGCTTGCCGTATGCTATCCATGGTGCTCCTGGATGCTAGATGAGCTTATTGTCATCTTATTAGTTACTGAAGGACCTTTGTAGTTTTTGCTTTGTTTGACTAATTTTGTTGTTGTGCTCCTGAGTTAGTTGTCTGCTTTGTTTTCCTTTTAGATGTAAATCATGGTGTAATGCTCCTCTATATGTGTAAGTAGAGCTCTTCCGTTTTGTATCTTAAGGATAAGGCTATTTGGTGTATTTTTGTACATCTAGTTTTAGCAAATGATTAGGTTCCCTCTTAAACCCTTCCTAGAAGGTGGGGAGAGTGAGTTCCAATGATGCTGATCTAGGTGTAAATCAATGAATTTATTTATTTATCGAAGAAGGTTTTAGGGATAAAATATAATGTTGCCGATTCATTTAATTTGAGTTCATATGTTATTGCCTTTTGGGACTTTAGTTTTTATAATATGACAATTTGGTAGTAGTGTTTTGAGATAAAGAAAAACAAAAATAAAATAAAAAAATATAGGGTTAGAAATTAGAATCACGGTGTGTAATCCTCCTATGGGTTGAGATATAGTAGTCCCAAACTAGTAACACCTTATCACGAAGAATCTTAGAACTTAGAAGTGGGGCATATATTATTGACATAATTGTCTTCGTTATTTCCATTCCATCATTCTCTTGCTTATTTCTCCTAGAATCATTACCATTAGGAGAACTCTAATAACCTTGTTACTCATTCAAGTTAGCCATGGTTCTTTCAATTCTTAAATCCAGTGCTCGAAGGGAGTGATCAAATTGATGGATTTATTGCGTATTGATTTATTTTCAATATATATGTACAAGAGAAAAAAAAATAGACCATAAACTATGTGTTGAGTTGAGTGTGTTCGAAAACAAGTAACAAGATGAAAGAACTTTATGAATAAATTGAGTGGAAACGAATGAACAAAGTAAAAATAGACAAGTTAGTTTGTGTGCGGTAATATGGTCGCACAGATTTTTCTCTCGGCCACTCCTCCCTCGTCACATTTGTTATCTGTTTCCTCGTAGTTAGTTTCATCGTCTTCATACACACAGAGCTTCATGTCCAAATCCTAAAACATTGTTGTTGCCCACAAAAAATCTAGCACTACTTCACAGTGAAAATGGTAGTCAAATAGAGGATAATGTGGAAGAGAAGGAGAGGGAGTTTGTGTTTTTTCAACAATCCATCATCAACAAGCTCTTCAATGGAAATCAAATTGAGTTTTTCCTTCGTTTGAATCTTGAAAAGAAAAATTTCTAACTCCATTGACTTAAAAGGCTCGATGATATTAAACAAATTCAACAATTGAAAACTTGGCAGGACTAATTGAACTCACAATTCACATGTATGTTGATATTTTCACCCTTAGTATTTCAACCAGCGCTCCTTAATGGTATACCCTACACACTTATTTCAACCAGCACATATTTTATCAATCATTGGATATTTTCACCCTTAAGGACAATATATATTTTCACCCTTAATTTTTGCTATACCATATAGAGCATTGCTATATCTCCCCGACAGAACTCCTCACGAACTGATCACGAAACACTTTTGTATAGCTATTAATTCTCAACAAAGTATTCAAATCAATTACCAATTGAAGTAAAGTTAGTCTGACACACTACAAGACTTATCCATTTTGATTTTGTTCACTTGCAAACACACGTGGCTGTCCATCCAAAGCTTTACTCCACCACCTACCCTGGCTTTAGACAAACAAATTTTTTTCATCTTTAAAACCAGTTTTATTATTTCCAATCATTTTTCCCATTATGATAGAGAGTAGTAGGACCCTTTTATTGTATCAGGTGATTAAAAAGTGATATTAGTTTGGTCTCAAAGTAATGATATGCATGTTTCGTGAACCTGTCGTGAAACAATATTTCGTGATGTTAAACATTACTCAACTATAAAAACTGAAACAACAATGCTATATGTGCCGAATTATTTTCGGGAAATTTCACGAGCGTGTGTGTATTTGTTAGTTATAAGCGAAACTTATTCTTGACTTAATCCCTAAATTTGTGGAAATCATCCAACAGTGGTGTTACGTAGCCAATTATCTGTAATCGTGAATCTTTCGTTAGACTTTTTTTACTACATTTACCATTTTTCAAACTGAAATTAACTTCAAAAAACATGAAGAATATTATTTTTCCCACATTATGAGTTTCTCGCACACCTCATTTCAGATTCTAAAATCCGATATATTTTAATGTGTTTTGGAGATTTTTATGGGGTGTTTATATCGTTTGGATTCTATAATCCAAACTATATAAGACGCACGAGAAATTAATAGGATGAGAAAAGAAGGTGTCAAACATGAATGCTGTCGAAACAAGTAGCAAATGTTTGAAACCCATTAGAGGGATTCTATTTAGAATCTTTGGGCTTATGAGCTTTTTGTTAAGAAAATTGCTTTTATGACATACAAAAGTTCACAATAACACATGAAAATGACCTAATAGCCCCAGGGGCAGTTAACTGCCACCCATCTATAAATAGGGATCTTAGAAAATGTGGTAAGGATTGTTTAGTATATTTTAGAAACCATCTCTAAAATGTAAAATGATCGTCGATCATCTATACATGATTAAGTATGTTATTTTTCTTTTCTTTATTTTCAAGCCATTTAAATTTCTTGAACATTTACTTTTCGTACACTTTAAATTTTTGCACATTTACTTTCTACATTTTTTTTGCATGTTACAATTTTTTCAAAACTTTGAACTTCAAATTCATTTTACCGCAAAAACTTTTTTCTTTAGAAGTATTTTTTTTTACACCGAAAACCACACACTACTAGAAAAAGTAAAATTAGCGAGGGAAATTAGTGACGGAAAAAATGAAATTCCTCACAAATTCCTTGATCGCAAAATTTAGTGACGGAATTAGAGAGGGATTTCACGTTTTCCCTCACTAAATATCCCTCACTAATTTTTGTTTTTTTAGTAGTGACACAAAAATCTCTTGTTAATGTATTCATAGACAATGTCTTGACACTGTTAATTTCAATGATATATACAAGCAAGGAGACAACACCTATAATTACTTGTTCTCAGATCGAACACATCTAATTTTTTATTTATTTTTTAACTTGTCAAGACTTCACATTAAACATTCTATTCGTTAATGGTTATTAAACTAGTTCCTATTCTATTCTAATAATATAAAAATCAACTACAACACAAATATGTTTGTAAATACTTGATTTATTGTCGGTTAAGACACATATCTTACACCCAAAATTAGGATTTCTTCACCGTTGAACATCTTTAGTCTAATTTCAACCTTCAATGCGATATCAATTTTTTTTTCAATTGCATCATCCAATCAACACTGCACAAACCACTCCAAATTCAATATGTTGGTAATGATAAACACACCAATGTTTAATAAGAATAATTTTAAAAAAAAAATATTAGTCTCTGTCTTTTATTTATACATTTGTCTAAAATTATCAAGCATATCAATTATTAGACCAAGGTTGTGTGCAGCCACAACCCACTGATTACAAAGTTCACATATGTGCCATCATCCATCTTCTTTGATGATAACATGGTGGATTAACTGAATTTGGTATGATAATTAAACAAATTGTGCAGAATGTCTCTGTCATACCCCAATTTTTGACCCAAATTGTCGCTGACACGTGTCGTTGGGCCCTACGTTCGTACGGAGTTTAATCTGATTGATATCTGATTTTCAGTGAAAATTTCGACAGAAAGGTATTTTAAAATACCTCATTTTTAATTCCGAGTCGGGCCCTCTTCTCACTTTATTTTTATTTTTTAATTGCCATCTTTATTTAAATTCTTTAGTTAACTTTAATTTTGTTTATAAAAATCTTTATTGTCTTTTTATTAAACTTTGAAATACCTTATCTTTTTATTATTCGTTTTAGTTTTAGTTTGTTCTTGTCCATATCCGAAAGGTCAATCCAAATCCAAAATGAAAGTATCACACGCCTCTGCATCACAAACTCAGGAACAAGTTACTCAAAATTCAGTTTCTCCTCCCCAATTCAAGCATCGCTCTATCCATATCTGTTCACATTTCCAGCACAACCCAGGGGCTATAAAAGGAACCTGCAAACACGCACGTTAGGGACCGAAAATTGCACAGCATAAACCTGCAAAGGATCCAGAATCGCACAACACAACATCACCATTAACAAAGCAAAAACCCTCCATCGACCTTCCATACACACGACGCAAACGAAAGGAACAGAAACGAGAACGAACTGAACACAACACGGTCACGATTCGAGTACGAATCACGGACGACAACCGTCAAACCAACACGACGTACGGCCGTAACAAGTCAAGCCGTACCAGATCCGCGAAGGAAGCGTAAGGAAGAGGTAAATCGTTTTTTGATTTGTATTTCATAAGATCTAGAGTGATAGGTTCATATTTTGAGAATTTCGGGGCCAAAATCGGGATTAGGAGATAAAAAGGAGTGGGAAAGTCGTTTTTTTTTTTAAAAAGGAGGAAGATTTTTCGTTCCGGCGCGGTGGCGCCGCCTCCTCGGCCGGCCAACCACCGCGCCGGCCACCTTGCCGGAATCTGGGTTCGTATGAACCCTCGCCGTTTTCTCCATCAGAGAAGGAAGAACAGTAGGAGAGAGAAGAGAGCTTGTTCTTGTTAAGAAAGAGAAGAGAGAGAAAGGTGTTAGAGAAATGAATAAAAATGGGCTTACAGCCCTTATATACCTCCCTCCAAACCGGTTCGGTTATCCTGGAACCGACCCGGTATCCGAACCGGTACCCAGCCCGTTTCAACCCCTAAGGCCCAGCGCCCAGCACCTGTTCAAGGCCCAATCCCCCTTTATCTTAGTTTCTGCATACCCCTGATCACTGCTACACCCCCCCTGCTGTAATTTATTTCCTTTTCCGCGTTTTTTTCCGTTGTTTCGTTAGCATTGCATTTCTTTTACTATTCTCATGCATTTTCATCCATTTACGTTTGTTATTCTGCTCTCATCATTAATCGTATATTTATTTCTTTATTTTTATTTCTTAGTCACTTAGAAAATGTATTTAGGTCTTGATGTAATTTATTTATTTAATTATTT
>Ga0228711_1003799_pt1 | contig 23418 bp, 12 predicted proteins | sample MedpolnodulmetaG_2_FD_177996 | JGI IMG/M metagenome (GOLD analysis project Ga0228711, IMG submission 177996) | Root nodule microbial communities from Medicago polymorpha collected in Santa Monica, California, United States - brown nodules | ecosystem: Host-associated > Plants > Roots > Nodule...
CCTTCAAACAAAAAAAAAAACAAAAATACCGATACTAATTAAACTTAGCTTTCAATGATATCAAGGTTTGATCTCTAATCTTCAATGATCACATCTTGGATACGGCTATGAACGACATTTAGTAGTGGTTAACCTCACATCCTTGGATAACTGAGGTCGACAAAGATGCCATTTTCTTTTTCAGTCGACTATGGATTTGTAATTTTAAGAATTTGGGTAATGTCAAAAATATGTTTTTCTTGGCATTATTCAAATTCTTGAAATTGTATAGTCTTGATCAACTGGAAAGTTTAAAATGTCATGTATGTTGGCTTAGATTATCTTAGAATGCAAGGGCAATCATCTATGCATGTTTATCATATAATCAGGTCCTTACCGTGTTCACGCTTTTTGAAGTATGTTGGGATTATTTCATCGAAAATTTCATTCTTAACACTCCTTTTTTTATTTCATTAGTCGTTTTGGCATTTTCACACGTTTAAGAAATATAGTTAATTTTGCATTGTTTTACAAAAAAGTTAATTTTGTATTGGAAATAGAAATTATGAGTGATTTTACAAAATTATCCCTCGTTAATGATATGAGAAAAGGAGATGAAAAGAGTGGAAAGTAGAGATAGTAATAAATGGTAAAGGGTATTGTTCCGCATCGACTAGAAGCTCAATAACGCATGTCCCAATAAGTCAAGACCCAAGGCATACAAGACTATAAATGGTGAAGGAACACATGAAGCTCTGTGTGGATTACCGCACATGAGCGCGCCTTAGCCCCATATCCACCGTCCACGATGTCTCCAACGACTCCCTAAGGAGACGCCGCTTAATGTCACCCTCAATGTACACTTCACTTTTCACCATTTTGGCACATAACCACCTCTTTAGATACTCAGTTGAGTGTTGTAGTACTAACGTGTCTGCATGCACCGGAGTACCGCGAACAACCGCTTAACATCCTCAATCTTCACTGAATATATCAGGTATGATAGGAAAAAAAATCATTAATGATACATTGGTATTGTAAAGCGACTTATAATAAAACCAAAACACTTTTTTTTCTTCCAAAGTGACTTATATATATATATATATATATATATATATATATATATATATATATATATATATATATATATATTCAATTTGCTATTAAAAACGGAAGATAATTTTTTATTTCAAATTTATATTAGATTTTTGATTAATTAACTTAATATTTATTAGAATGGTTTTAATAATGAATTATATATCAATTCTAAAAATGAAACAAAATATTAAAACTAAAATCAAATAAAAGTTCAAAAATATATATTTTTTTGACAAACAAATATCTCTACATGATGTTTATACAAAATATTTCTAATACAATACCTACTAGTACTAATTATATTTCCACTGTATTCATGATTGCAATACTGCCAAGAGTTTTTGGAGATCTTTGGGTTTCATGGGTGATGGATATTAGTATTTTCAGCTCTGTGAATTTGGAGAGTTGGTTTAAACTTAACTCAGTTGGTTGACAATCCGTTCCTTGCAGGTTTTCGCAATGAATCTATTCATTTGTTCCAAGCAGTGGTCGAAGCTAAAAGACTTGAAAGATCTTTGTTATCTATTTGTTTTCCTGCTCATGCTATCTCTCAAATTCCTACTAAATGTACTGCTTGGCGTCCATTGAGAGAAGATTGTTTTGTTCTCAATGTTGATAGCACGTTGTATGGGAAATTCTGCTCAGAATGTGTAACATTAGTTGTGTATTCATGGCTATTTAGTATTTATTATGGCTTAAGAATTTCTAAGAGCATTGCATGCCCTCATCTTGCATGTTACTCAAACTCAACCCAGCAATAAGTATCATTTCTATGCAACAATTATTTTCAAAATCTGTGATCTTTTGAGCTTGGGAGGTTAAGTTGCATAATTCATGCCTCTTCAAAAAAAAAGTTGCATAATTCACTTAGGGTAGGGTACGTTAATGCTGAGTTTCTTACGAAATTGGGTGCCAACAATAACGTCAAACTGAGGATCTGGGACACCCTCGAGATGATTTGATTGTCATCCTTACTTTTTTTTTGAACAGCAATTGTCATCCTTACTAATGATGTCTTGAGGACTTCTGTTCTGTCCCAAGGGTGCAATTGGCCTCTCTTTTTTTGTTTGTTGTATTTGCTATCGTACAAAAAAAAATATGAATTTGTATAGTCTTTTTATATAATTTAATTTTTAATTTAATTGATAAATAAAATTAATTAAGTGGTTAAGTATAAGTGAACAGTTCCTTCAAAAAAAAGTATAAGTGGACAGTGGTTAATGAATTTAAGGTCGAATTGGTTAGGAGTATCTAAGTTGGATCATTCTCAAGTACTTAATGAGTTTCAATTAAAATGGGTTGGGAGTATCTCAATTTTGGTTTATCATTAAAATAGATAATATTTAGTCGTCCCATAAACTTAGCTCAATTTGTAAAAATAATGCATAATATAAGGTCCGTGGTTCGAAATCCGAACACCACAAAAAAAAAATTATACTTACCTTTTGTAACCAAACATCAATTTAGGGCTACCCCTCTCTTAAGAATCTAAAGTTAGCATTCTTTTGAGAAGAAAAAAATTGAAGAATTTAAAATGGAATTATATAACTGATCCTCATAGACTTTCCTGCACAAAGAGTGCCAAGAAAAAGATTGGGAGAACAAATCGGTTACATCAAGGGTAATGATAAACCAAAAAAGTCAAAAGACACATCTCATTACAAAACTTCCCAGACACAAAAGTTGATTAAGCCATCACATATGAAAGTTTAAAGCGATATTAAGGTGGTTCATTTTCAGACATAAGCTACCCAAATCATTTTCACTAATTAAATATTTTTAAAAGAGAAACAATACTTCCAAGATTTGGATACTTTGCTTGAAAACAACTCTTTAACTCATCAAGATGGTAGGAAGATCAAAATCCTGCATAGCAAACATGTATAATCTTTCAACTACAAAATTTTATTTTTCTAAAAGTTAATTTTATTCATTTAATAAAATTAATTAAGTGGCTGAATTCAAGTGAGTAATACAATTCAATTGAGATCACGGTTGAAAGTATCTAAGCTTGATCACACTCAAGTAATCAATTGACTTCATTCAAATCCAAATGGTCACAAGTATCTAAGTTTTTATTATTGAACTAATACCACTGAATAGTCTAACTTATATACTAAGCTTCAACCAAACATCATTTTACGATGACCAGTCATGCCAACAAAACCTGTATCTCCGGGTGTCCTCCTGAACCCATATCGATTTGACGGGTATTTCCGTTTTGACTAGGTTTATGTTTGTTTTTAATTTTTTTTTTTTTTTTTTTTTTCTGATTTCAAAATACTGGTATAGGGTGGGTAGTGGGGATATAGGTACCCACCCCGAAACTGTTCCCAAATCCGTTTCGAATGTAGAATATGCAACATGCAAACCTCTAAATGTCATCCATACTTTTGAGATATTTTAGAACTGTTAATTACTATCACCATTTCCCTGATTTGCAATTGACAAATACACATGGTATTGAGTGTTTTCCTACCCTAAATGAATTAGATTAAAATAAAAATGGTGGAAATTAATTTCTTGTAGTAGGTTCATGTTTGGGTTATGGATACAGGGAAAATTCAAGGTTCGGGGTGCGTTTGGGGTTGGTAAAATTTCTTTTTTTATTAAAAAAAAAAGATTTGATTGTGATGATGGGGACGGGACGGGGATACCGAAACCCATCGGATATGAGGTTCAATTTCTCATTATTGTCGAAAATCGAACATGTTAACGGATAAGTATATTAAATTAGAGAACTGGGGTGAAATCCATCCTTGCCTTACCCTATTGTCATGCCTAAGGATGACCCCTCTCATTTTAGAATGCAAAATTAATAGATATGGAGAATTAATACCAAAAGAGGGAGTGTTATATATCACGAGAAATTATCTCACAATTGACTCGTGAAATCATCAATTTAACCGATTAAAGCTCTCTTTGGCCGGAATACATTTTGGGTGGGTGGGTGACTTGGTTAGCCAATTAAAACTCTCTTAGAGCATCCACAATGGAGACCCTCAATGTTGAGGTCTTAAACGGGGTCCTACATGGACACATCACTTTTTCATAATTGTTTAATAAGAGCATCCACAATGGTAGTTCCTTAATAAGGACTCTTGAAATGAACCCCACGTTATACATCACTTATTTATAATATTTTAATATAAGTACATATTATAGACTAAATGACTCCAATTAGAGTATACTAATAAGAATTCCAATGAAAAGTACTTAAATAGGTCCCACTAACTTTTCATCATTAACTAAAAATAATTTATTTATTAAATTATAAATTACCTCATAATATTTAATTATAATCCTTAAAAAAAATTAAATTATGAAATATTTATTTATTTGTATGAACTTATATTTCTGCCATATTTACTAATAATTTAAAAATGGAAAAATTAACATTACAAATTTTACATTCTTTCGTTAAAAAATAATAATAATAATTTGCATGAATTACATTTTATTTAAAATGATAACAAATAGATAAAATAATATTTAAAACAATTAATTATTAAAATATTACTTCTTTTGTAAGTGGGACCAAATAGTACATACTTTTATTACTTCTTTTAAACGTGGGACGCATTAGTTACTTAGGAGAGAGATGGTCTTTATATAGTTGTCTGTTTCTTAATGGGGACTCGTTTTTTCTTCCTCCAATGGGGGTCCTTAACAAGGAGTGGTCCTTGTTAAGTAAAAACCTCCCATTGGAGATACTCTAATAGTACCTAATAGGTACTCAATCACTTTAATAGAGACCCTCTAACAAAAGGTTTAAATGAGTCCCACCAATAACTTTTTATCATTTATATTTCTACAAAAGCAACTCAATAATGATTATTTTATTAAAAAGTGGTGTGGGGTCTACTTAAGAATGATGGTCTTAAGTGAGACTCTGAGTCTTAAAAGACCCCCAAAAAAAAATCTACGATAGGGGTACTTATTAAGTGTTGAGTCTTAAATGGTGAAGACTTCACCATTGTGGATGATTTTAGGCCGGAAAACACACATTCCTGATGAGTTTATGAGTTATTCTTTGCTACAACATATATCATTTTCCATACCGAAAATATTCATTAACAAAATTAATTTATCACACCACAAATCTACAGTTGCTTCTCTCAAAAAAAATAAAATCTACAGTTGCTTAATCTAAGTGTGATTAAAATCATTTTGAAAAGCTTTAGTAAGAAAAAGTTCATATTCTTAAAGAGATTTATTTTTATTCAATGACGTAAAATTTTTTTGCAAGTGAATTCAATCAAATTATACTAAAAGATATTTTTAGAGTCAATCTAAAACAATGGCAAGACAAGTAAACAAAATCATTTTCACTAAATTAAATATTTTTAAAAGAAAAAGAATCGACAAATAGTCATTTTAGTCATTGAATGTGCAATAAGCAGCCACAATAGTCTCTCAATATATCAAAATTTTAAAGTAGTCTTTAATTCTATACTACGTTACTCAAAATAATTTTTAACATTAAAATGTTCCGTTAATACTGTCATATTCATCTTTCAATATACTTATTTATTGTCATATCAATATTTATAAATACTTATTTACTGTCATCATTAAAAAACTATTTTAATGTTAAGGATGCGTTTGGTTTGCAAAACGACAAGAACTGTACATAATAGTACAAGAAAGAACAGCACAATACAAGGGAGAACAACACATGACAAATTTTTATGGCATTGAATAATTTTTTGTTTTATACGATTTTTGGGAGACGAAATGTTATTTTGATATTTTAAACAACATGTACGTGGGACAAAAAGTTGTGTTGTGGTTTGGTGAGAGACAAAAATATCAGTTTTTGTCATGTCCCTTGCCTCCAGTTTGTCCTGTACCTGAAACAGTTTTACAAATCAAACACTGGACAACTAGTGTTGTTCTGTCATGTCCTTCATTTTTTAACAAATGAAACGCACCATAAGAATTGTTTTAGCTTAGGAAGTGCACAATAAGTCCAAAGTAAACAATACTTCCAAGGTTTGGTAACTTTCACTTAAAAATAACTCTTTGACTCAACAAGATGATGGCAATTGGCAAGATCAAAATCATGCATATAAACTTGAGAGTAAAAATTTGAAAACGCCTTTAACGGGAAAAAAAATGGGTCCCATGTCGTATAGTATCACTAGGAAGTTCAAACTTAGGACATTATTATAATACTAATAATTTGAATTTCTCTCACTCTCATAGAACAAACTTTTGAACTCTGACAGCTCTAAATTGTCCCATAATGTTGCCAACTTCTCTCTCCTTCACTTCCCTTCCCACCACACTTAATAGCTTTTTCAAAACTTCATCAAAAGTGATTATTAATATTGAAATTTATAGAAACTAAATAAAGAAACTCTTTAGATACATTAAATTGTTACATAAACTTTGAAACTGAAACATAAACATAAGACATTATGTCTGGTCACTGGGGAATTCTTGTTTCAGATCCATGTCTTCAGAATCAGTTCACACAAGTTGAACTTAGAAGCTTAAAAACACATGTAAGTGAATTCTTTGTTACAATTCAATTGTTCAATTTTAATGAATCCCATGTTGTTTTTTCTAAGAAAAGATTTGATTTTTGATGTTGTTATTGAAATTTGGAATCTGGGTCATGATGATCATTGTTTGTGTAGTTTATGAGCATGAGGAGGGAAAGTGGGAAGCTTGTGATTGCAGATTTAGCTTCTAAGATGTCTAGATTGAAGGTTGTTGGAGAAAATCTGAGTGAGAAGGAGAGAGCTTCTTATGTTCAGGATTTGTATCAGAACACTGATGAGGAAGTTGATTTTGAATTGTTTCTTAAGGTGAGTTTTTCATCTAGATTTGATTTTCCATCATCTGTTCAATTATCAACTTTTTTGTGTAGTAGATCTTTTTAGCTTTTTGTTAATTCTAAATCCACTTAGGAATTAGGATCACTTTTTTCTTTCTTTTTACTGATCCTCTTACTGTTTTATTTTTTATATCACTCTTAAATCTATTTAATCTCTTTTGAAAGTGGTGTTTGATTGTTTTAGAGTCCAGAAGGCACTCAAGTAGCAACTATTTGATTAGGCATTGTTTTGATTGACAGATTAATTAAGTGTTTATAGCATAAGCTCTTGTCATGGAAGTGCCTATGTATAAGCTATTTCTATAACAAAATATAAGATCAAATCAAATTATGTTCATATAAGCTAAAGTTATGTTCATAAGCTATCCTGAAGAGCTTATGGACATGTCATAAGTTGTTTCCATTAGCTCTCCCGCCAAACAATCTCACGAGTGTTTATGCCATTAGATAAACTCAAATAAGTCAATCCATACAGAGTTTTCCTTATTTTGATGAAATACAAGAGAAAATGAACATTATAAAGAGAGGAATTAGTGTACATGTCAAGTTTTGATGCACTAGTGCTGTAATGTTTACAGGTATACTTGAAACTACAAACATTTGCAAATTCTAGAGCAGGAAGTAGTCCAAAGAATTCCTCAGCATTCTTAAAGGCAGCTACTACCACATTGCTTCACACAATAAGTGAATCTGAGAAATCATCATATGTTACACATATAAATCACTATCTTTCACAAGATCAGTTCCTCAAGAAGTATCTTCCCATCGATCCTTCAACCAATGAGCTCTTCGAAATTGCAAAAGATGGCGTTCTTCTTTGGTACTATAGATTTTCATCCATCTAGCTTACTACTATTTCCATTGTTCATGGAAATATTATTGAAAATAAAATTATTACATGTTGCAGCAAGCTTATCAATGTGGCAGTTCCGGGGACTATTGACGAGCGTGCAATCAATACGAAAAGATTACTCAATCCATGGGAAAGGAATGAAAATCATACACTTTGTCTTAACTCTGCTAAAGCTATTGGATGTACAGTAGTCAACATTGGCACACAAGACTTGATTGAAGGAAGGGTATGTTATAATTTTATTTATTTATTTATTTCGGTATTTCATTTCTATGCATTAGTAAACTAGTTTGTTTTATTCTCGTCTCAGCGTCATCTGGTGCTTGGGGTGATATCACAAATTATTAAGGTAAACAGCCATTGATTAAACGGAAGCTTATATAATCTTTTTGTTTAAATTTTTAAGAACTTTGTGAAATCCTACAAATAAATCTTGAGTTTTGTATTTTCATACTGAAAAAATCTAGTTACTGATGGTTTTGAATAGATACAACTACTGGCAGACCTCAATCTAAAGAAAACTCCTCAGCTTCTTGAGTTGCTTGATGATAGTAAGGTAAATACTTTCTATCATTATTATCTTTTCTTATTTTCTTCATTTGTGTATGTGCCTTCATTTATTTTGAACTAACAGGATATGGAAGAGTTGATGAATCTAGCACCAGAGAAGATCTTGTTAAGGTGGATGAATTTCCATTTGAAGAAATCGGAGTACAAGAAGATTGTCACTAACTTCTCCTCTGATGTCAAGGTAACTAATTTTGGTTTTCGATTAATTCTTCACAATGCATTTCTTGTAAATAATCGCTGATTTAATTTCGTATGATTCTGACACTACAGGATGCTGAGGCCTATGCACACCTTCTAAATGTTCTTGCACCAGAATACACTAATCCTTCCACACTGGCCATCAAAAATCCCTTTGAAAGAGCAAAATTAGTTCTTGAACATTCTGACAAGATGGGCTGCAAGCGGTACCTAACTGCAAGAGACATAGTGGAAGGATCTCCAAATCTTAATCTTGCTTTTGTCGCACATATTTTCCAGCACAGGTCAGAATAATCTTCCCCTTGAGAAAAATTATAGTATTCTATATTTAATTCAAGGAAAAATACATTATGCGGTCGTTTAAGTTACTGGAATTGTATGAAATTAGTCTTTAAGTTTTTTGGTAAAAGGTTAGTCCCTTAAGTCTTAAATGTACACAGCATTACCCTTTTTAGCAGATTCTGTTACAAAAATTAACGGTATCCGTTAAATTATCCTATGTAGGTTAGATGTTTAAGAACATTGTCACAAGTTCACAACCCTGATTCATGTGGTCAATTTTATCATGCTTTTGAATTTGATTAACATTACTTACCTTTCCTCATCTTATATATTGTCAAAAGAATTTGAAATAGATCCAAATTTTCTTTTTGGTTTCTGAGAATTGTATGCTTCTAGCTATAAATATATCCATTTTTCGCTTGTAGGAATGGACTAACAGACCAGACAAAACAGATTTCTCTCCTTCAAGCAATTCCTGATGACAATGAAGACTCTAGAGAAGAAAGAGCATTTCGCCTTTGGATTAATAGCCTCGGAAATTCAACATATATCAACAATGTCTTTGAGGATCTTAGAGACGGGTCAAACATCTCTCTCACTTTTGCTATTTTGCTTGCACACCTTATTCTTCGACTGCTTTTGTTAAAAGATCTTGTATGGAATTGAAACTACCTGCAAATTGCAATTAGTTGAACTTCTTAAATATCTTCATTTCATTAACATAATAGTTCATATTTCAACTAAATAATGTAATTTCTTTTAGTTGCATTTGCTTTGTTGAAATTATTTTGGCATTTACAGTAGGGTCTGTTTGGATTGACTTATTTGTATTTATTTACTACCAGTATAAGCACTTATGAGACTATTTAGAGAGCTTATGAAAACAACTTATGACATGTCCGTAAGTTGTTTTCAGCTTGTTTTCATAAGCTCTCCATGATAGCCTAGTAAAACAGCTTATAAATTATATAAAAAAATTCAATAATATTTTATCTTTCGTTATAGAATTATTGATAAGCACTCATATGATAAACGCTTATTCTATAAGCCTAGATAGTGACACACTTGTTTTCAAGATAGTTTGCATCCGTTGAGTTGGTACGGTGTTGATTCTTTGCAGATGGATTCTTTTGGAGACTCTTGAGAAAGTGTCAGCAGGGATTGTAAACTGGAAGATTGCTAACAAGCCTCCAATTAAGATGCCATTTAAAAAAGTTGAGAATTGCAACCAAGTTGTTAAAATAGGGAAACAGCTTAAATTCTCATTGGTAAATGTTGCTGGAAATGACATTGTGCAGGGAAATAAAAAGTTAATACTAGGTAGGTTCTTGACCTTCAAATCATTATCCAAATTACTCTGCACTAATTAATCTGCTTAGCATAATCTAACTAAATCACCGGTCACATATATCAAACTTTAGCTTATCTGTGGCAATTGATGCGATACAACATCCTACAACTTCTAAAGAACTTGCGATTTCACGCTCGCGGGAAGGAAATAACTGATGCTGATATTTTGGAATGGGCTAATAGCAAAGTTAGCAGCACAGGAAGTCAAAGCAGCATGAACAGTTTTAAGGTAAATCCTTTCAATATTCAAAGCAGCCTTAAGAATGGTATATGTTAGGGAAAACCACACACACTGACGAATTAATGCACATGTCTAAGGATCTTCGATGAAAACAAGCACACCACAAAGAAAGTGATAAGAGAACACAAAAATTTATGTGGTTCTGCACCAAAACTGACACAAAGGAAATAAATAGCTTAAGCATGTGACATTATCTGTGATTATCTAATAAACATAGAAATACTGCCTTGAGATACAATAATACTAAACATATTCAATCTCTTAGATATCTTTTCTCACTTATTATTATTGAAATCAGATGATAACCTTGCAATGTGTTTGGACCGGTTTATTTAACTACTATTGTGTTTTCTTCTATGTATCGTTGTTACTTTTTTCATTTTCTTCCTATTCTCAGGGATTAAATGGTTACATGTAAAGTCTATTAATTGTTATAATCTCAACTTTCAGGACAAAAGTTTATCTGATGGAATATTTTTCCTTGAGCTTCTTAGTTCTGTGCAGCCTAGGACTGTAAATTGGGGTCTTGTAACAAAAGGAGTAACTGGTACGTTTTCTTGTTACAATAATTTGAATATTGCACTTATTTAATTATTGCATGTTTATTGGAAGTTTTAAATGCAAAGTTTATTTATAAAACTAAATGTATTGCACAAGTAATCAAGTATTATAACATTCATGTTCATACATATAAAATTTTGAAAAAATGTATTATTCTCTTGACCTTGCTTTACACTCCTATAACATTTGTACTGACACTCTTGTTCCATGCAGATGAAGAGAAAAAGATGAATGCCAGCTACATCATCAGTATTGCAAGAAAGCTAGGGTGTTCTATATTCCTGCTTCCTGAAGACATCACTGAGGTAATTTGGAAGAATCAATATTGTTTCATTGCTCCCACTCTCTCTTTTATCATTCAATGTTGTTTATTTCTTCGGTATTGACCAACTTCTTTTACGTAAAATTAAACTTTTAGGAGATTTCTTCTTTAAAAATAATCTATTAGTATTAGCTAGCATAGCAAATTCGGTTTTAATCTAAGAAGATAAACACGCAAGAACACGATGAATGTTCAAAGAGTTTGGTCGACTGTGTTTAGGTCTTTGACAGTAGAGTGACTACTGTAGTTTTCTATTAGGCAATGGATTATTAGGGATACAAAGTTTAGGTCTTAGTTTAATTCCTACGGTTCAATTTCCAAGATTATCCTTGAATCAACCGTCTACTTATCGGTGAATATGAGCCGTGCTCAACAAGAATCAACTTTTTTTATATGTTTCTTGCGTTTTTTTCTTCTGAAAATCATATTATAGGTATGACGTATCCACTGTTGTTTAGCAATGACTAATCATTTATGCGTTTTGCTTTGCGACAATGCCTGTTATACAATTTCAGGTGAATCAAAAGATGATCCTTACTCTAACAGCTAGCATCATGTCTTGGTTCCTAAAACACCCTCATGAAGAAAGGTCAGTGGGAGGAACTTCAGATAGTGAGAGTGGGAGTCAATTGGAGACTACATCAAATTCAACACTTGATGATTCTGCTTCTGATTCATCTGTTGATGAAAATGGAAACATGTAAATATGCCACAAGTGAACCATTTTTTTATTAATACTATCTATATTTGAACCCCTCATTATAGTTGATCAAAAGGTCAATGTATGATACTAGGTAATTTATTTGTTTCAAAGAAAATTTTGTTCAAGCAACTGCTATGTAAATATTGTTTATTATCCTAAGTTTGGAACCTAAGTTTTGTAATGTGCCTTGGATTTCCTCCTATAATAATCAGTTTCAACATGTTTTTGTTAGGGGATTTAACTATGTATGTGTGGGTGTGCACCATATCGGATACAAGTACATTAAAATAATTTTGAATACATTAAAATAATAGATTTTGGTCCAAATTATACCATATTGGTTTTAAAAGTATTAATAATAAAACATTTTGGTCAAACAACTTGGCCAAATTATATAAAATATAAAAAAAAATGTATATTTTGAAGGAAAAACTTCAAAGATGAAAATTTGAATGGAAAGGGACTTAAATGACCACAATAGGATAGTAGATTTGGTATTAAATTTTGAGATATTTAACTCTTAGTCACTTGAGTTTATTTATAGTAAGTGATAGTGAAAGTATGGCACACTGAGTCAAATCCTATGAAAATTATTTGTACTGGTATATGCATGAAATTGCAAAACAACTGTAAACAGATGCAAAATCATTTTCCCTCAAAAAAAAAAGATGCAAAATCATTTACACATGCAAGTTAGATGCATGATTGATGCATTAACTGGTGTAAAAGCAGTCATTTCAGGCTAATCGAGCACCCTTTCAAAGACTAATCATACTAAAATCATGATTGAATGCAGTTGGCCTCCAAAATTAGAATCATTTAAAATTCACGCAATGATTCAGAAATCCTCTACTAGAATATTCTCTTTGGCCTTAATTATAAGCATTTTTAATTATACGTAAAAATACCTACTTTCACACTTGTAAGGTGGTATATACATGGGTTTAATTTTCTTGTTTTCGTAAAAAATGAAAACACATTTACTATCCTACCCCTAATTATAATATGATCATCTCACAGCATTAATAATTAATGTAAGAGTGTTTTTGGAATACAAACATTTAATCTGCATAGAATATTTAACTCTCACTTGCAATTGAATCCGGAGTAGTACCTTCCCAAGTTGTATTGAGATTTGTATGTATTACTACAAAATAAGTTCTAGGTAGTTGTATTGAGATTTGTATGTATTACTACAAAATAAGTTCTAGGTAGTTTCTAGGAGTAAGATATAGAGTAGGATTTTGATACAACAATGTAAAAAGTTAAACTTGATCAACAAATTACAATTAATTTTGATACACCAACGAAAAAATACATTATCAACAAACTACCATTGGTCACGTGTCAATTTTAGTAGTTACGATAAAAGTCAAACATTTTTAATGATCTAATGATTATGATTAATTGTTAGCGCAAAAAATCATTAATATGACATTGTATATGAATTAAATCCACACACTACTTATGTCCCTTGTTATAAGGGAAATGCTAACCGGTGCTTCCGGGGCATTGGTTAAGGATATGAAAAAGGAAGTTATATAGTAGTTAATGCATTGAAATTGTGTAATTAATTTATAATAAAGTCAAAAACAGTTTCCTTTTATGGTAATAATTCCCTTTTATGGTATGCTTAACCAGTGCCCCGGGGGCGCCGGTTAGCGGGACCCTTGTTATAAACATGTTTCTATAATTTCACATATTTAAAAATAAATAAAAAATAGATGGTATATCATTTGGATGTTACCATTACTGGTACATTGCTTGTAAATTGCAATAGGTAAGTGTTCAGTCTAGTAGAAAACACAAGAAAAATGTTCTCAATAGTTACAAAGAAACAACCACAACTTCACAAGAATGTAAATACCCACACTCAGGAAAATACATTAACCTATGCACAACAATTGCTCAAGCAACTTACTGATAATCGACACTGAAAACCTATCACAAACCATTCTGTTCGTGTTTAACACCAAGAACCCATTTCGCAAGATGGGCCAAATATGGCTCTGCCTGCGAGCTACTACTCAAGATTGATCCAAGACTCTGAAGCTCGGCATCAAATTCCTTCTCAAATTTGCTGCAATTATTTATTTAGGTCAGAATGCTCGCATGACACGAATTCAATAGTATAAACAAATAATACAACAAATGTTTTGTTTTGGGACTTACAGAATAGATTCAGTGACTGCCGCATTTCTGGTGGTTGACTTCAGGACCTGACCTGATTTAGATTGTTTAGCTACAGTTGAATCAACTTTAGGTTCATCTGCACTATGTAATACGATAGAAGATGATATAAGCCACTGTGTTGCGGCTGCATATTGTAGGCACATGGATTTAAGCCTCTCCACCTTCTGCAATTAAGTCAATAAAAACCAATCATGAGAAGTCTCAAACCTTTGACAATTAGCTGATGATGACAAATATCGAATGGTCTACTATCTCTGACCATAAAAAGCAGAGTCCCCATCATTTAAAACAATGATCAAGAAAATATTTCTGAATTAATTGATCAAAGACAAGTCTAGTCACATAAAGAAAAGTGAATTTATAAATAAACTTTCAATTTGGTCCCTCATTAGGAGATTTCAGAAGAGTATTGTTAGTCGTGGCATTACCCATTTTAATTTCCTTAAGATTACATCCTGTGATCACATAGATGTTTTAAAGTAATATTTGATTTTCTAATTGTGCAATCAGGATGTCAAATTGTCAGAAGTAAAAAAAGGTTGACAATAAAGTGAGGCAGAAAATAGTTTTAATTGATAAAAAGTTTAAATTACGGGAAGATATATATAATATTAAAAAATAAATAAATAAACTAACCTTCAGCAACTCAGGTAAAAGCAGTAAACACTCTCTCAAACATTTATCAAGGAAAAAATCATGATGTTGTATAACCTGTTACAAACAGAAAACGTCAGACTTTCAACAACAGAGCCCCCCAACCCCATCCCTCTGATAAAACAGAGAAAATACTCGAGTATTATTATGTATGTAACATGACTTATACATCAGTTTTGCAATCTATGACGACAAATACAATAATAACTTACCTCATCTATGCTATTTGCTGACTGAAGTCTGGTATACATCATATGCCAATTGGGTTCAATAACCTATAAAATAAACAAGAGTCAAAAAAGGATACACATAACTGCTCAGTTAAAAAACCAAATTTGAGAAAATGAAAGAAATAAGAAACCCATATCCGATCCAATAGTCTTTGAAAGCCTTGACTACAATTATCTTTTTGCAATACAAATTGGTCATAAAAATAAGATTTGAAAACGTATTTTATCTAGTTTTGATGAAGCAAACAGACGATATGCATGTCAAAGAAAAGAAAAACCTGCCTCAAATGTTAGATAGTGCAAAAGGCTATTGACAAATTTAAGCATACTTCGGCACAGAAGAGATGATCGGGAGATAGCAGTTCCACGTGTATTGAGAGCACGAACTCCCTACAATATGGGACCAAAGATGAAGGTTAAACGAAATAAACATTAAACAAAAGACAATATGAATTAAAGGCATTTGTAGCCATACTTGATGTGTTTGCCATGCTCCACATAGCTGACGGTCAACATGTTTGCAGTGGAAAAGAAATCGAAAAATTAACTGGTACTTTGTAAGGGCTTTGCGTGATAGTACTATAGACAATGGCCAGTGCGCCTGAAAAGAGAACCAAAAACAACCATATGAATGATGCAACGAACAAAAGGCAGACTTTCTCAGAAACTTGTAGAGAAAAAAAATACCTTATAACTTAGTGAAAATGTTTCAAGGCCGGTGATGCTAACAGGCTCTTCCAGAATATCATTATTAATTACATCTCTCTTGCTAACTTCAGTAACATTAAATGTACCCAACCTTTTAAGCAAGGATGACCTTTCCTGAAAGTGTAAAGTTCGCATCATGTGTGAATACGGAATTTTACAGCTCCAAAATTCCGTACAAGATAAATTAGTTACTTGCCACAATACAGGTTAAGCCTTCATGATACGGATCAACAGCAGCTGCAGTTGTACGCAAAGCAAGGTCTAGAAGAGACTGAGTCATACAGGAGGCCAGCCAAAGCAAACAAGAGATAAAGGAAAATTAGATTCCATCACCCATTCAAAATTAAAATAGGCAGATGGCGATTGAAATTTACTAGGAGAAATAAATGTATACCAAAGTGAATAATATCCCATAACTATACCTGCAGCTTCTCAACAGAGACTTCATCAGGTTTTTTGGCCAGCTCATCTCGAGCAATATCCATGAAATGTACTAAGAAATCCCCCTGTATAATCATGAACATATATAAAAAATATCAATCAAGAAAAAGTGTTTCTGAAGTGATAAAAATATTCCATGGGCATTTAGAACTGTGTTTATTATTGCTTCATTCAAAACCATCATATGCCTTCAGATTACAAACAGTAAGATATCACCTAATATCTCTAAAGTCGTTACAGGGAAGGTAGAAGTAAAGGAATACTTAGGTTACGTATGGTGTGCATTTCATTTGTTTTTGTACTCATCAATAATTGCAAAAATACCAACATATTCCCACCTTTCCTATTTGTTTATACCATTTTCTTTGCAAATTGATGCAAACAGGAAACAAAGCGAAACAGGTTAGCATCTTTGTGATTATTAGACAAAACATATTAACTGAAAATTGAAAATTAAGGAAAACACACAAAACAAACACAACCTTAAATTTCGATCCTTTATCCATTTTTAGCTTTTCTAGTATTGGTAGTTATTGTCTCCGAATTGAACAATGTAAGATGAACATGATCATACCTGATCAAGAAGAAGGTAGTGTTTTATAGAACGCAATTTTCCTGTTAGATCATACTACACATACAAACACAATTCACGATCAGAACTTGGATTTTAAACAATAATAAATATTGCAGAAGCATTAAACTGTAAGCTGAGAACTTAAAAAGCCTAAACATATTCAAAATCACCTTTTCCTTAATGAGATTCACGAGTTCACCACTTGCAAAGTTATAAGCAGCCTTGATACATTCAAGATAATGATGATTTGAGCCAAAGCTCATTAGTTTCCAATTATCTGATGGAGGCACCTAGAATAAAAAGTAACTGCATTTAGTGAACAGTAAATATTTCACAAGCACACTCCAACTTGAATGGCTAAGGAGAAGATAAATTTATTCTACATACAAACACAACAGTATCAGCACCTGAACATTGTGTCCACATTCTCTCAGGACATTTAGATATTTTCCTGTGGTCAAAATTGTTCCCGCAGAATTCGCAAGGAAGCTTGGAATTCCATCTTTGAGGCTATAACGTTGTCTCCAGTACTTAGCATCATAATCTTTAGTGAGACTCTCCTATAGAGAATATGAAACTGAGGTCATATGAAAAAACAAGTTTTGATATTAATTTTGGGCTGTAATAAGTGATTGAATATTTTGATCTACCTTTTGAAGAGATTTGTCTTCTGCAATGAAAAATTCACCATAAGGATCATCTATTACTCCTTCATAGACCCATCTTTAGGATTGTTTCATTCCCAAATGAACAATAAAATGGAATGTTAATTAGAGATAACTCAACAATAAGAGTGCACAAGACAATCATAACTTTAGGGAAACTAACATGTAGAAAAGATTATAAGGAGTTTGAAAAAGGGAACTTGGATGTATGTGTCCCCATAAGCATGGTCTGGACGCCAAAAGGCGGTGACATGGCTTTTAAATATTTATTTATAGTGAGATTCATGTAAAAACCAATACAAACAGTATAACTGAATATTAATTTGATTTGGTGTATGTCTATGGCTTTTCTACATGTTATAGATAGATCATACCAATGTACAAGATTAGTTATTCTTATTTGTGCAAAATTCCAATACAAACAGCATAATAGTAGAATATTAATCTGATTCAACATAGGGCTTTCTCTACATATTAATTATCAGATCTAGGTAAACGGATCAGTGAGAATGGGAAAAGAAGGTCAATCCTTCGTTTTGCTTGGACCTTGGGAACTATATGAAAAGAAACAAATGAAGGATTTTCAGGTGATCCAAAATCAACCTATATTAAATTTTATGAACATTTTTTTTTTAAAATCCACACAAAAGGAAGTAAATTATTTACTTATCGTTCCTCATATTTATTTTTTTCTCTCTTTTCTTCCATATTTTTACTTTAACTTATTTGGTTCCCTTCTATCCAAACCTACCCAATAACCCAAAGGAGATGGAATGCGGGAGAAGAAAATAACATATGCATTTGCTAGCCAATGATAAACAGCATATTAAAGGAGATAAATAGAAACCTTTCTAAAATGCTCATGTAGGCCCTACTTGCACATTGTGTCATTTTCTCCAGCAACAACCTAACTGCATTATCTCCAGCCATAGCCTTTGCCTGTATACAATTGAATCCATAGTCGAGAGAGAGTTAAGTGCTAGAGAAACTGACACATGAAACTAAAGGGAAGTTTTTTAACATGTGAAGACTTTAGAGAATGGTGACAATTACAAGAGATATTCATTACCTGGCTCTGCAGTAAGTTAAGAACGGCGGAACCAGTAAAATTGTTGACTGAAGCCTTCTGTATGACAGTAGACAATGCTTGCATTGACCTCAACATGGGCTGAAACACACCATTGAAGGTATTATCAGCAATAATTTGACAAACATATACTGATTTACATTTAATCCAAAACAAATTCATACCTGACAGTAGAACCACAATCCTTGAAGGGAAAGTCTCCCAAGCCGAAACTGGTGCTCAAGTTGTGCCACCATGGCCTGGTAATCCTGGTAAAGATAATGACATGCCATAATGGTAAAAGTAATTTCGTATTCAAATTGCATATTTTAATCAAAAGATATCATATATGCAGAACTAAAACAGAGGTGAAGATTTATTTTGTTAATTTATGCTATGCTACTAGTTTTTGCTTATTAAAATCATTTTAGCTTTCTCATTAAGTAATAACCTGCAAATCAGATATTTACATAGGCTTAGGTGGTTTCGGCATGTAGAGAGAAGACCTATGATTTTGTGGTAAGGAGAGTAGATCAGATGGAGGGGAGTGAAATCACTAGAGGTAAAGGAAGACCTAGATAACTATAAGAGAAACTATTAAGAAAGATCTGGAGATTGATGAGTTGTATAGACATATGGTATTTGATAGACATTATGACGTGGTTTGATCCATGTAGCCGCCCACTTAGTGGGACATGGCTTGGTTGTTGTATTGGAGAAGGAAGCTATTCAGCAGAACCTTGGTTCTAAGATAAATAAGATTACGAGAGTATCAAACAAATTGCTTTAGTTCAACAAAAGGGGGTATCATCTTTGTGGAGGGATTTCACTAACGGGCACTGGCAACTTTGGTCCATTGAAGTTTCATCTTTTTTTGGAAGATCCCTTATCCTACAAAGTCTTCTGCCAAAATATTTTGAAAATAAAAACACTACTGTCCAAACTAAACTAGAGCACATATCAAACATATTGAGTCCTACTACTTCTACAAAATATTTGACCCTAAATGAGTTTGAAAATTCAAGTGCGTACGATACTAAATAAAATTTTAGACTTAACCTCATGATGCACTGAAACAGACACATTGTAGACACATAAACACCGGCAATGTCCAAAATATAGCACTCCATGACACACAAACAGAAAGAACTTGAAGTATTACGTTTCCCTATCATAACGAGTCACGCCTAAAAATACTAGTTAGTTCAGCACTTTGATTCTTTGCAAAAAATATATTTTTTTTTTAGATAAATTCCTTGCAAAAAAGATTCAGTACAATATGATGAGATATTGAACCTTTGTCTATCACCTTTAATCCATCCATCTATTACCAAATAGTGAAAAAGTATATTAAGTCAATGGAAGGACTTTCATCACCTAATCGATCATCACCATTTAAAAAAAGAAGTTTTTGGTACCACCCATATGTCCCTTTTAATTTCCGGCCAAACGGAAGTGTAGGCAAGATGTCAGAGCAGTGTCCTCGACATATCGAAGCCTAAACAAATTATATCCTAACACTAAAATTGAGTGTCAGACACATGTCATGTGTGTGTTGGGCACACCTTAAACCTAAAGTGCCGGTTTTGCATAACACTACAGGACAACTAACTCTACTGATTTTCAATCTTAGAAATCTGTAGTCCAGAAAATGAAAATTACCAAACTTTTTTTTTAAGAAGCTAAACTAGCCCACCAAAATTGGCACCAGGGAGAAAATTAACAAACTAAATGCACACTTTTAACTAAAGTTTGATTGCCATTCCCTGGGAAAGAGTATTTTCAAAGTAAATAAATAAATAAATAAAAGTGATCACTAAACAACAGTTCCTCCTAGAAACTATGATCTATTTATCTCCCCTGCCCCCAACAGAAGATAAATAAAGGTAGTGTGCTGTAAGCTTTGTTCAGAAAAGAATCAGAAGGTGCTACTTGAGGTATACTGAGCCAGCATCATGCACTAAACATTAACACTTGAAATACTTAAGAAAAATAATTAGTCTACCAGACAATAACAGGTTACCAAAAGAAGTTAAGGGCCAGTTATAAAAAAGTGAATATATATAGACACACACACGCATGAAAACATATTTTCAAGAAGCAAACAATTACTTCATGCGAAATGTAAATCAACCAACTGACTCACTGTTCAGAAAAACATACGAGAAGGAATGCCCTAAGTGCGGCAGAAAAGGCATGATTGACTAGGCCATTCTCAAACTGAGACCTTGATTCCACAAATTGGTTGATCAACAAAAAGCTCCTACATAGAGGGAATATCCGTTTTGCCAACTCCTGCAACAACAAAACTGGCTCAGACACAGCTCTATCATTGTATTAAATTATACTGTTCATTATCTAATCTAAATAATACAGCTATAGCATAGGCCAATTTACATTCCCCATCAGCTTTCTTAGCAGAGACTTCCAAAAACACAATTTGGAGGCAGATTTATGGTTGCAAATCACAATTTGAAACAATGACCGAATATAGAAAACATGGTTGCAGAAAATAATATCCTTTATTTTGAATTACTGCCAAACACATAGTGCAACTTAAATTGAAAAGCATTGCAGTATTTGAATTGCAAGATAGATGCTTCATATTCCATTTCTAAAGTTTACGAAAATAAAGAATACAGAAACATGAAAGTAAAACCTAAATGGGTTTAATGAACCTATTTTATTTTAGCACTAGGTTATTATACTGAACATATTAAACACCTTATAAACTTCTATTCTATAAAAAAAATTGTATAGAAAGTATTTCCATTGCCACTATAGCTTGGCTTTCCATCTAAACTTCCTATCAATTATTATCACCATAAAGAAAAAAGGGGAGGTTTAACACCTTTAATGTTATGATTGCAGGTCAAAACATGGCAACGAAAAATTATGCAAATCTCACCTGTAGTGCCAAATCCATAGATGGGTCGACCAGGAAATTAATAATCTCATCCTTCTTTCCACGAAGTGTTTTGATTGAAATGTAACGCCCTTCAACTCCAACCATAGCAGAGAGGACTTCATCAATAACAATAAGCTCCTGCAATTCAGCAGAACAAAACAATAGCATAAATTTTTAAATCTCAAAACCCTAAATTGATTATGACTGCAGCTATAGACAGTACTTGAAATATGCATATAATCGTACACATGAATACATACATACACAAAGAGAAACCTTTAAAATCCAATACAACACCAGTCACAGTAGCAAGCCAAATAAGATGGCAGCATATAGAGGACACAAAGTGAAATAATTTTCAAAAATATTTAAAAAACCTAATCTATGCAGTTTGATGAATGAAGCTACATTGTTGTCAATCACGGATCGTAGTTTGTTCAAATTATGCTATACTTTCCTATATCTGATATTTGACAATACTTTGAACTAAAATGTGTATCATAATTCATAAAACCGTACCGATTTGTTAAAATTCTGTTGGTGCTATAGCCACTATTTGACGACACTACAAAGCATAGCCAGGACCTTAATTTCTTACCAATAATCATAGCATAGTTTACTTTGCCTAATTTGTATAAAAATAAAAAAAAACTTTTCGTCCAAAAGTTCAGTCAGCACCATTTTAACTATAAGCTTTAATTGCACAAATTACGAATAATTGAAAGAAAAAAAAATGTCCTTCCCTCAGCATAACAAATAGTACATTTCCTTAATTCCGAGCAATGTTCCATAAAAAAAAGCTTGTATATAATGTGAACATATGCATTTTGAATTGAAGGTAGGTTTTGGAACTAAGATAAAATAATAGGTAAAAATTGAATAGAATCGAAGGCAATTACACTACTTGAGAATAATTCACAGAAATTCGAAAACAAGCACCAAAATTGATAGGTGACAATAGATCTGAGAATGGTTCGATGAGTGAGAGAAAGGAACGTACTTGAACAGGAGGATCGTAATAGCCGATAAGATTTTCAAACCCTGCGGCGGCGGTTTGATTCATGTTGAAATGAAGTGAAAGCAGATCGGAAGAAAAAGCGCTTATTCAAGAATCACTTTTTTAAAGATTATTTGCAAATCGTAATGGGAAAGAGATGTTATAGTAGAGTGAAGTGAAGTGAAGTTGTTACTCACTAGAACTGTATTTTCTTCTTACTTCTTTCTTCTTTTCAGGAATCTCTCCATTCCATTCTCCACTTTTCAAAATAACTCCTTTTTTATTTTATTTTATTTTTAAGTCAAAAACTCACTTTGATTTTATCTTTGAAATTGTCCACATTATTTTTTTTTCTCACGAATATCATCTTGAAAACTTTTTTTTAACAAAAAAAATCAAATCCGATACCTTAAAAAGAGTGCACTTCAAGCTCTCAACTAACACCACATTTTTTAAAACTTAATTTAGGTTAAACACCTTTATAATTTTTATAAATATATTAAATTTCGTTTTTAATTGTCATAAGCATTTTCTAAATTGATATTCGTTTTTAATTGTATTAGAGGGGACTTCTTTTGGGTTTTTAATATATTCGCTTAACCTTATAAAAAAAAAGTTGGCACAAGCATGCTAATTTTTTATAGAGATGTAAATACGTAAACATTTTTCATTTAGACTAAATGTGATATATTTATAGAGATCAAATGTGAAAAGAAACATACATAAAAAGCATAAAGAAAAATACATCGTGATGTGGGTTCGATGTGGCTGCAATAGAGAAATACATAAAACCTAAATTAGTAATTTGATTCAAAAACATACGAAAATAACGAATTGAAAATGAAAATTATCAAAGATGAAAGAATAATAAGATACATGTCAGACACCGCAAAGCAAGGACTTTCTCAACAGTGAGATTCGCCATAAGCATATGAGAATGTGAGATTGAGGACTCTTTTTTTTTTTTTTTTTTTTTTTAG
>Ga0228711_1003800_pt1 | contig 23417 bp, 15 predicted proteins | sample MedpolnodulmetaG_2_FD_177996 | JGI IMG/M metagenome (GOLD analysis project Ga0228711, IMG submission 177996) | Root nodule microbial communities from Medicago polymorpha collected in Santa Monica, California, United States - brown nodules | ecosystem: Host-associated > Plants > Roots > Nodule...
TCCCCCTTACTCAAAAAAAAAAAAAAAAAAAGTCACCCTTGAAAAGTTGCTTTAGAATGTTATTCTCTCGATCTTTATTCGTCCTTAGCTTGCTTTATCCTTTTCTTTAAGTTCAACGCGTACCCAACTTTATTTGCTTCAACTGTTTTTGTCTCCGCACACCACAATATGGAAGGTGTATATAATCAAATCAAATTACTATATTAGCCTTGTCTCACTACAAAATTACACAAAAAAAAGGTAAGAACAAGGGTGAAGTAGTCTTTGATTATAAAATTTGGCTTCATGGAATAAAGACAAAAGCATCTAGGAAAGTTTGCAGCGGTTATGTGCAAGTCCACCATTATTTTGTTTTTCTAAAAGACTATCTTTGTCCTCTCAAATTGAGCCTTTACAATATTTTGGAATTTCGACAAGTGGCTTTTTCTTATCTCTACTTTGGCATAAGGTGAATGCACTCACAATGAATGTTCCTCTAGCATAAGATTATTTGATTGGAGAATCATATTCTCAACTTTAAGAATATGTTCAAACTTGAAGGAATTGGACGGCCTCACTTGGCTGCCTTAGTGTAAGAAGGATTCTTCTACAAGACTTTGTTCTTATTATTAAAGAAATTTTTTTACAATGGTAAATACATTAGAAGCTCTTAACTCGGGTAACATGTGACTAGGTGTACCATTAAATGAAAACTTGATAAAGTTAGATACTTGAATCCCTCTATTTGGACAAATGTTTGATACATGGTCGGTGCTTAAAGAAGAATATGTTATAGAGGATAATCTCTTAAATGAATTTAGTTATCTCGAATGATTAATTTATATATTTGAAATAGAGGATACATTGATTTATAAAAAACAAAAATCTTCATGAAGATTTTAAAGTCGAGATCATGATATATCCATGCCTTAAAGGTGCATGGATAGAGCACCAAAGATGAATAACAAAGGAAATAGAAAACCAAGAGAATGGTCCATGTGAGCTTAACTCAGTTGATAAGGGCAATACATAATATATGCAAGGTCTGTGGTTTAAACCTCGGACACCACTAAAAAAATGGACCTAAAAAGAGAATGAAAATGTCTTCAAAGTGTAACAGATCATTTAAAATGTATGATATATATACATAACCATTTCATAAGTGGGGAAGATGAAGCGTTATAGTAAAAAATACAAAATACATTATTAATAAACAACAAGCATATTAACTTTAAGAAAAGGCCCAACTTTTTAGTTAAAGTATTTTTCAAGAGAGGCTCACACTCACATATCTATTGTTAAAAGAGTTGAATCATCTCAAATTTTAAGAAATCCACTCTCATCACTTTTGTTCATTTGTGAAATAGAAGCAAAAATATATCATTGAAGTTTCACTTGCACCATTTAAATTCACTTCAGCTTCATCACAAACAAAGACACATAATACTAAAAGTTATATTTGCATCAAGAAGAAACTTGAAAGATGAGTTCTTCTAAACCTGCTCCAAAGCCAAACACAGATGATTACAAGCTAAAAGACACAAAGCCAGAGCTAGGAGAAAAATGGCCACATGGAGGCCAACGAGGCGGAACCGGTTGGCTTTACAGCGAAAGAGCAACGAGCACTTACGACCTTGTGGAACAGATGTTCTACCTCTATGTTCGTGTTGTCAAAGCGAAAGAATTGCCACCAAATCCAGTCACAGGAAATGTAGATCCTTATGTTGAAGTGAAAGTTGGCAACTACAAAGGAAAAACAAGACACTTTGAGAAGAAAACAAACCCCGAATGGAAGCAAGTTTTCGCGTTCTCGAAGGAAAAGATACAATCATCGGTTGTTGAAGTATTTGTAAGAGACAAAGACATGGTAGCTAGAGATGATTATATTGGAAAAGTTGAATTTGATATGCATGAAGTTCCAACAAGAGTTCCACCAGATAGTCCTTTGGCGCCGCAATGGTATAGACTAGGGAATTTGAAAGGTGAAACAAGAACAAGAGGTGAAGTTATGTTAGCTGTTTGGATGGGAACACAAGCTGATGAAGCGTTTCCTGAGGCATGGCATTCAGATTCAGCTTCAGTTAAAGGTGAAGGAGTTTACAATATTAGATCAAAGGTTTATGTTAATCCGAAACTTTGGTATTTAAGGGTTAATGTAATTGAAGCTCAAGATGTTCAGCCACATGATAAAAGCCAACCACCACAAGTTTTTGTAAAAGCTCAAGTTGGACAACAAGTGCTTAAAACTAAGCTATGTCCGACCAAAACGCCGAATCCAATGTGGAACGAAGATCTTGTATTCGTAGCTGCTGAGCCATTCGAAGAAAACCTCGTGCTGACGTTGGAGAACAAGGCGAGTCCGGGGAAAGATGAAGTTGTGGCGAAGTTAACCTTGCCGTTGAACAAATTTGAGACTCGGATGGATCATCGCCCGGTGCATTCGCGGTGGTACAACGTTGAAAGATTTGGTTTCGGCGTTCTCGAAGGTGATAAAGGTAATGAACTTAAATTCTCAAGTAGGATTCACCTTAGAGTTTGTCTTGAAGGTGCTTATCATGTTCTTGATGAATCCACAATGTATATAAGTGATACAAGAACAACTGCTAGACAACTTTGGAAGCAACCAATTGGGATTCTTGAAGTTGGAATATTGAGTGCTCAAGGACTTTCACCAATGAAAACAAGCAATGGTAAAAGTTCAACAGATGCTTATTGTGTAGCAAAATATGGTATGAAATGGGTTAGAACAAGAACAATCACTGAGAGTTTTAATCCAAAATGGAATGAACAATACACATGGGAAGTTCATGATCCTTGCACTGTCATAACTTTTGGTGTTTTTGACAATTGTCATTTAGGTGGAGGAAATTCTCAACAAAGTGGAGCAAAAACTAATGATGCAAAAATTGGTAAAGTGAGAATTCGTTTATCAACTTTAGAAATGGATAGAATCTACACAAACTCATATCCATTACTTGTTCTAAAACCTTCTGGATTGAAAAAAATGGGAGAACTTCAATTAGCTATTCGTTTCACATGTCTTTCTTTAGCACACATAATTTACCTTTATGGACACCCTTTACTTCCAAAAATGCATTACTTGCATCCATTCACTGTGAACCAATTAGATAGTTTAAGATACCAAGCTATGAACATTGTAGCAGTGAGGCTAGGAAGAGCAGAACCACCTCTTAGGAAAGAAGTTGTTGAATACATGCTTGATGTGGATTCACATATATGGAGTTTAAGAAGAAGCAAAGCAAATTTTTTCAGAATTGTTTCACTTTTTTCAGGTGTAATATCTATGAGTAAATGGCTTGGTGAAGTACAAAAGTGGAAGAATCCAGTGACAACAATACTAGTTCATGTTCTTTTTTTCATCTTAATATGTTATCCAGAATTGATCCTACCAACAATTTTTCTCTACATGTTTCTCATTGGAATATGGAATTTTAGGAAAAGACCAAGACACCCTCCACATATGGATACAAAAATTTCATGGGCTGAAGCAGCACATCCAGATGAACTAGATGAAGAGTTTGATACTTTTCCAACCTCTAAGGCACAAGATGTGATAAGAATGAGGTATGATAGGCTTAGAAGTGTTGCAGGGAGAATACAAACTGTAGTTGGTGATATTGCAACTCAAGGTGAGAGGCTTCAAGCTTTGCTTAGTTGGAGAGATCCAAGAGCAACATTTTTGTTTGTTATCTTCTGTCTTGTAACTGCTGTGGCATTATATGTTACACCTTTTAAGATTGTTATTTCTGTTGCTGGGATTTTCTGGCTAAGGCATCCAAAGTTTAGGAGCAAGTTGCCTTCTGTGCCAAGCAATTTCTTCAAGAGGTTGCCATCTGGTGCTGATAGCATGCTTTGAATTGGCCTTTACTGCAGCTCAGTTATTTGGACGTCGCAATCACGGTTTCATCCTGGTTCGAGCGGTTTTAGACGGTTGAATCGTGATTCGAGATCTTGCGATTCCGTTTTGTTTGGTTTTGGAAACATTGGCTTTGAGGATTCAAATGATCAAAACACAAATCTCATGCTGTTTATTTTTTTCTTTTCACTTGTTTTGTTTTGTATGAGTGCATTAGTATTTCTTCACTTTTGATGTATACGCAGTTATTATTGATTTTCTTCTATTGTCAAATTTTTTAAATTTAATTATTGTTATCTGGGATTCACGTGTTCTCATTTCTCAATATAAAACTAGTTACAAACCCGTGCTTCGCACGGGTTGAATAACATATATTGTAAAAAATTTGTTCCAAATGAAAAATGAACAAATTAATGAATATTGCACAAACATTAGAAATCTTTATCAAAATATTTATGAAAGCTTTATCAAGTCTTGATTCATGAAAAGATCATATATTTTGTTCATGAGACGACGAAAACATCATAATAATTAAGATGGAATTAATTGGAACCAATGAAAGAACCATACTAATTTAATGTTTGTGCAATATTCGTTTTGTTGATGCTTCACACGGGTTGAATATTGCGTTTCCAAAACACTTTGTTATATACAAATAATGAGCAAACTAAGGGGAATACCTGTATTCTTCAAAGAAATAGCTGGTTTTTTTACATTCTAGCAAACTAAGGAAAAGAGTAGAATAGGATTATTGCACACATATGATGAAGATTAGGGAAAATGCAAACTTCATAAATGCAATTTTCATACTGCACAATCCCTAACTATATATATATTCATAAAATTGTCTGCTTGTTTGGGTCTTGCAAAAACAAATGATAGAACATAATTAGTCACCTACTTAAAAATGATTTAAAAACAATACGCAATAGGTCCACATAACCCAATATTATAGCTGGACAGTACCTTGGATTGGGACAATTTTTTAATTTGCTGCTGCTACCAGGGCACTTGCAGCTTCATGAAAATGTGGGGTTTGAATAATACGTACTAAAAATTGTACAACAATTCAATATAGTAACTAGTAACAATCAATCAAAACTTGGAGTTTGACATTAAACATACAAAAAGAAGATTCAGTGTCACTTTCAACACAATTTTTTTTTGATATTTGCTTAAAAGTTTTGTTTTTAAGCTTCATAAATCATAACCCACTTTTCACTATCTTTAATAAAAGATCAAGTAAGTATAGAGCTATATTTGACAACTTTCCAAAAAGAAAAAAGAGAAGTGTCCCTTGAACTGGCAGATGAAACTAAACAACATATCCATATCCAACAAATGTGTCATTTTAAACTCCCTTCTCCTCAAATTTGCTGCTAAGAAAATAATAATTATCAGTTAGAATGCGAGCCTGAGATCAACTGGGAAAGGGGAAAAAAATCAGTCAATTCCAGCATACAAGGATTCCTGTGAAAATAGAAAAAGATATTACTACACAACAATTCATACTTTTTCACAAAAATTTCATCTTGTTTAGTTGAACACAATCACTTTCACTTGCAAATTGAACACAAAAAGTTCATCTCCCTTTAGTTGAACAAAATCATTTTAAACTTCTAAATTACCTGCAATTCAACCAACCACAATATTATTCATATCACTCAAATTCCAACAATAATCTAAAACAGTCAACATAAGAAAAAAAAACTTACCTTTCCAAAACAACCTCAAAATTCACAAATTGATATACTTGTAACTTCCTCATGACGGAGGTAAAACAAATTTTGAAGGCCGATAAGAGAATAGAGTGGAAAGGATCCTTTACCAAAATAAGATAGTCAGTGTAGCCAAATCATTAGCTGAATATCATAAATCGAAGACAAAAACATAGCTTAGCATAGACAATTACACACATTTTTGTAGCATAGACACTTCTAATCGAAGGCCTGTCTGGTGTCTGACGCAGTGTCTGACTCCAACAGATCACCAAAACATGTGATTACCGTCAAATAATTAAAGCATTTTTAAAAATGATTACCACTGTCAACGTGTCTGTGTTTTTGCTTCACGACGCTGTAACCATTTTGCTATTGAAAATTACCTTATGTTTGGCCTTCAATTGATTAAAAAGTTGCACAGAACCACTAAGCTTTTGAAGCTCCTTGTTAGCTCTTCAATACTCTGACTGTGACGTTTCTGGCTGTCTTCAATCAACAACTTATAAATTAAACATATGATAAATAACTCAAATTAAATACCATTGAATCATTATTATAACATTATAAAATTAAACATCAAAATTGAATTACCCTCTTAACTCATTCAATATAGCACCGATCTGATGTCGAAGTTTCCTTATTCATCTGTTTTGTCATTCACTATTAAAGCCATAAAACACGCGAATAATACAAATATTCAAGAAATAGACGTCACGTCTTCAATAGTTTCAAAACATGCATAATAAAAATTTCTCAAAAACCTCGCAGCGGATAAATATCATACATCTCTAAATAGCCATGTCATAAGCATCAAATACATCATCAAATAAATCTCTAATCTCAACATATGAGTAAAATCTAAATAACATAGTCGACATCAAAATAAAAGAAAGACCGACATCCTAAATCAGAGTCCTAAACTAAGACTCCAAAAACAAATAACGGAGGAAGCTCCCGTTATCCTCAAGCACTCACCAATCAAGCAACAAAACTATTCCTGCACACCGTCTACCCATTCATACAAATAGGTAGGCAGTCAACCGAACGACGGAGGGTTAGCTTCACAACATCATAATTAAGCATAAACAGGCATAGGCATTCAAGGATTTCACGCATGAAACATATACATACCCATCCCTCCTAGAATACTAGCATTACATGAATATTATCCCTCATTACATACACATCATGCTATCAAAATTCTAACATAGCATAGCAAACATATTCAATCTCTAATCAAGTCATCGACATAAGCTCATCATTTATCAACATCAATCAATGAAAGGATTATCCACCTTATTCTTCATTTAGCTTAATCAACTCAACAAATACAATTCATCATTTCAAAGTATAAGCAAGAAAGTCATCGTCGCCAAAAGATCATAAAATCACATTCATATAAATCATTCATTATTTTCACCGAAATAAACATCATCAATTAAAATCATCAAATGTACAAGTATCTCCAATAATAACAAACATCATCAAGTACACATCTTGACATATTCACCAAATATCACCAAATGTACAATTCACCAAACTCACCAATGCACATAAATCACCAAGGTTCACCAAACACATAATCAAATATGACGCATTTAACAAATTCACAAAATGTATGTAATGCGCCTATACATGACTCCTACATGTGGTACCATCACCAACAAAGGTCGTCACCTCATGATGCAACAAAAACATCATATAATCTTCAGTGGATATAAACATCCTAAGACTTATGATGCATGAACATATGACTCACTATGCACATGTTCAACAATAAACTCATCATCATTTTCACCTCCATTGGATATATAATATCCTAAATCACAACTTCATTTTGCATACATGCATTCACCATTAATATCACCATCATTTGCATGTAATAATTCAACAAGATAATTCATCATCACCATAATCAACATCAAAACATAAACATGTTTATCACCAACCATTCATCAAATAATCATCACAAAAAACAAACACCTTTCATACATGCAAGCACCACAATTATCATCATCAAATTGCATATAAGAATTCAACAAAATAATTCAATACATGCAATCACCACATCCAAATATCAACATTAAGCATGTATAAATTTACCATCAGCAATCGAGATTTAGCATATTCACATCAACAACATCGACAACATCATCACTATCACATTATCATCAAAAGACAACACTTACAAAGAAAGTCGACATATAAAGAATTTAACCAAGACTAAGGAAACACATTTCATTGCCTCAATAGAACACATGTACTACTTGCATATGTTCATAGTAGCTTAGGCATATGAGTATCCTAGGCCAATTCTAAGAAATCACAAAATTACGACAAGTTGTCTCATTTCTTTCATTTTCCAAGTTATCCGACAAAACAAATCAAACACGTTTGAAATCCTCAACTAAGTATATACACAAATCACATATGAGTTCAGTAGTGTATACATCAACGTTTCATAGGCTAATGCACTCAAATTTCAAATTTTTGCAAAGTTCGTATCATTTTACCGTTTTTCAAATAATTCAAGTTTTCAAGACAAAACCAAGTTAAAGTCGATAAATCTCATCCAAAATATTTTTACAAATCATAACAATACTATACAACCTTAGTCCCACACTTTTTCTTTGAGAAAACGAGTTTTCGGAAATTCATGTTCTTGAACTATTTTCAAAACGTTATGATACGATTCACGAAACCAAGTCCAATCTAACTCACTTGATGTTTCAAAAGGTTTAGAAAGTTCAAATACATTTAATTACATCAAAAGAATCAGTTTGGAACCACCTGGATCGACCCCAGATGCTCGGAACGCAAAAATCATGAGTTGATGTACTGAGAAACTCGCAAGGGCCAAACTTGCTCATCATGGCGAGTTTGACAGAATACAACAAACTCAGCTCTCGGGAACTCACTCCAATTTCACACTAAAACCCCAATTTTGATCCCCTTGATCCCAACTTCGACCCCAAAACTTATACACATGATTACAAACATCCAAAGGCATTCAAAACAACAACAAACATCGAATTAAAACACCAATTCATCTCAAAATCACCATCTAGTTCATTTTCACCAAAAACCATCATTCTTCTCATTTCTCATGCAAACTTCAAAACAACCACACCAATTCAAAACCCATCGACATATAAACATAAATAAACATTAATGAAGTGAATTCAAACATGTTTCAAAACCAATGCATGAATTTCACTCAAATAGTCAAAAATCATGAAAACAACTCAACAACAACAACAACAACAACAACAACAACAATGAAGTTTAAGATATTAACACCACAAATTCATGAAGTTCATAACACCCATAATTCTACATGAAAAAGGAGCACGAATTTTATCATTTAATTTCACAAAAATCTCAATTCACAAAATAATCACTTATGAAATTAAGTAGAAAAAGAGATTCTAGCTTGAATTATGAATATACAATATCCCCCTTACCTAAATTGAGCACAAACCTAGCCTTTACTTCACTTTTTCTCCAACCTCTTGAATCTCTACCCTTTTTCTTCTTCTCCCAAGCCTCTTCTCTCTATCCCTTGTTCTTTCTCTTTCTCTCTCTACCTTCTTAAAAGTTTGTGAAATGTGTAAATGACATAATTTCTCTAAAGACTAGAGTTTATATAGGCTCTACAAAAATGGGTTCAACCCTCAAATGTTTTAATGGGCTCAAAGTTCTCATTAACTAATTCACAAAGTTTCTACTCACTTACGGATAAAAATAACAAATAGTTACCGGCTCTTAATTAATTACCACAACCCACTAGTAACTTAGTAAAAATATTCCTCTTAATTTATTGAAGATCGTTTGGATGAATATGGGAAATTGGAATGTGACTCCTCTCGGCAAAGGGTGTTTCGAGTTCAATTTCAACATAGCTGCTGATATGAGGAATGCGCTTGCGCATGGTTCCATCAATCTCAAGCCAGGAATCTTGCGTTTTTTTTGCTGGTCACATGACTTCAACACTCAATCTCAAGTACAAACACATGCGCAAGTTTGGATTCGTTTGATGCACTTACCTCAGGAGTATTGGAGGGACCAAACTCTTCTTGAGATAGCCTCTGAAGTTGGTACTCCTCTACTTGTGGATGCTGCTACGAAATCCAGGCTATTTGGCATTTATGCTAGGATACTGGTAGATGTTGACATATCTGGAAAACTCTTTAACTCGGTGCTTGTTGAGAGGGAGGAATTTTCTTTTCTGGTGGAAGTTCAGTATGAGAGGCATTCTCTCTTTTGCTCTCATTGCAAGAATCTAGGTCATAGCATTCAACAGTGTAGGAAACTTAATGTTAGGAACGATAAAGAGCCAGTTGATCAAAGCAAGAGGCTTGGATTTAAACAAGCCCCAAAATTTAAGAATATGACTCACTCTGCAGATTTGATTGGGCAGGGAGCTCCATTCATTCCAATTGCACAACAAGGAAACCTTATCGCTTCTGTGGGACAAGATTGCTTGGATGACTAAAATCTTGTCCTCCACAATTCCTTTGACATGCTTGCTTCTAAGAAAGATAGGGAAGATAGAGAGGCTTTATCTGATGCCAAAGACTCTTTAGAAGTCTTATTAGACATGCCAGAGGCTGTCAAAGACATTTCACAAGAGATTCTAGAAGTGGGTGGTTCTCATGAGTCTGCTACATGCTCGAAGGTTTCTGATCCTGCTCGGAACGAGCCTTTTGTGACGATATCTGCGTCTTCAAGAAAAGTTGTGGACCCATCATTGCTGATGGCTTGGTCTAGTATGCCAGTTTTAACGCTTGTTGAGCCAGTTTCCATTGATGGGAGTTACCTAGGCTCGGATAAAAGGCTCGGTAGTGGTGCTTCTGTGACAGAAAAGTGTAAAGAAAACGCTGGAATTGACTAAAGGGTTAGAGGTTTTACTTGCATGCTTGTCCCAATTTCCTCATCTGTTGAGTTTATGAGTGTGGATAAAAGGCCCATTGCGACACCCCCTGCTCCATACATTCCAAACGCAACTGCTAACAGGAGTGTGAAAGTGCTGAAAAAGTTTTGGGGGGATGAAACAGATGTCACAGATGACTCTAATTCTGAACCTGATCCTGTAGTGGCATCAGCTCCTAGCAGGTATAAATTTTTAGAGGATAATTTGGCGAAAGCTAGAGCAGCCAAAGCTAGTAAGAAGAAAAGAAGGCAGAAGAGTCCTAGAAGTGCGCAAGGTGGTGAGGCAAGTATCATCAAAACATGTTCCAAGTCTCAAATTCTCTCCATTAATTCCCAATAAAGTTGATTTTTTTGGTATTTTTGAGGTATAGGGAATATGAACTCTCAAATTCTTTTGACAGAAACAAGTGCTTCTCATCAACTTGATATTGAATTTTTTAGGAGGGTTCTCCCAGAACATAGGTTATGCTTCTAGCTTTGTGGATTTTGGCTAGTCGATTGAATTGTAGTTGCTCTTATATCTAGGGAGGGAATTTCAGTAACTAATGCTCTGGCCATAAATGTGCAGAATTCCTCCACTTTTTATTTCTCTTTTTCTAGTTAGAGTTGCAGCTGGTTTTTGTTATTCACAGATGTTGATGTTTTGTAATTGACTGTCAAGGGTTTAGGCCCTCTCTTGTTGGTTTAATGAATTTTGTCGCTTGATAAAAAAAAAAAACTTAGTAAAAATATTCATTCCCACTTAAAACATTAAATATAACTCCCATAACCAAAATACTATTTTACCCTTGCTCACCAAAAGACTAAAATACACTCGAGTCCGAGATGACTAAAATACCCTTCGTAAGCTGAACTCTACCAATCCCAAATAAAATACACACAGAGGCAATTAATCACAAACAAACACATATACACATACATAATAATTAATAAAATAAATCTAGCGAAAATAAGGCTGTTACATTCAACACCATCAAAACCTGCAATTTGCATCGCATTGAGCATGTTAGTTGATTTTCAAAATGTCCCACTGCCCTTTAAAGCAACAAGTAGTCCTGTTTTTTAAAAATGTCAGTATTGTACTATGATCGAAGCACATTTCGTTTTGGATAAATTTGTAAAGATCCACAAACTTACCAGCTTTAATAGCATTTCTTGCGGCGAGTCTAAAGTCATTGACAATATAGGAATTTCATCTGTCCTGAGCCTTCTTGGTGGCGAGAATTTTTCAAAATCATTGCTTGTGAGTGACTTGTCTGTAGAAGAAATCGGTGCTTCTCCATTCGGCTGAAAACCTGTTGAGAATAACATGGACACACATAGTAAGTATGTTATTTGTATAAATGTGTGCATATATATTACTTAAAAAATAAGAAAGCACTCACCCCTTAATAGTAGTAATACTAAAAAATAACGGATTTGGGTTGTGTATAATCACGGAGTTGTGACTGCATTTATTCAGACATGTCAAAACTGTGCGATCAATATTGGATGGTCTAGATTTCAAGCTCACGAATTTAGATTTAAAAAAGGCAAAATTTGCATTGAAATCTAAACAATTGATCTTGATGTGGTTGACTGCATGCACGCACACCACACACAATGAAAATCCAGCAATAACAACATCCAACTAAAATGATCTTCAAATTATATGAGGAAATAAATAGATACCTGGATTAGAAACTCTTCCAACATGTCAAATCTGACAGAAGAATGTAGCACGTTTGGCATGAACATCATCTACAATGGGTTTCCATGCCTCAACTAACTCTTTTGTCCATATACCATGATAAGCACATTCCCAAAAATACATTAATTGAAGGTGGATTTGAATTGTCTACAAAATTAGGCCTCATTATCATTTCAATTGTCTGCAAAATTAGGCCTCATTTTAATCATTGCATACAATTCAACTATTAGATCTTATGTCTAACTCCTGTAGTTTTCACCTTCTTTACGATCCACTCATCATTCCTACAAGTTTGAAGGATGGTGATGATAAGTATTGGAATTGTTTTGAATCGATCGGAACTATGACGAATCGCTCAACGTTTCAAAATGATCCAAATAATAAAACCTCATTTAAGACACACAACTAATTTTAATTGCAGCTGCATTTTATATGCATAAAAGGATGTAAAAACTCATTTAAAACAAACACAAACAGTCACAATTTCAACTGCAGATTTTCTACATAAAAACATGTAAAAACTCATTTGAAACAAACACAAATAGTCCCACTTGCAGCTGCATAATTTTATACGCAAAATCATCCAAAAACTAATCCAAAATGATCATGATTAGTCTCAACTACAACTTCAAGTTTTTGTTAAATTTTCTGGATAAACAGGTTCAAAAACTCGTTTAAAATTATCAGAATTAGTCTCAACTACAGCTGCAAATTTAGCTATATTTTCTCAAGCTGCAGAATTGAAGTATACTTCATATTGGATTGTTTATGTATCATAAAAATTTAGTTATATTTTCAAAAAAAGTAAGTGCAACATAAAAGATATTAACTCAAAAGATGAAGAAATAAGCAAAATCAAACATTCACACTGTGTTAGTGCTTTCCTCGGCTTGTGCAATTAACTCACTGTGTTGTTTCACTCAATAATTTTTTGATTATGTTGCTCGTACACGATAAAACCCCAAAACGAACGTCAAACCAATCAATTTTGAAGAGACACAAACCAAACAACATTGAGCATTGGAAGGTGTTTGCTTTCAAAGTGGAAACTTTTTGCAATAAGAAAATCACTCTAAAATAATTCAAATAGATCACTCTAAAATAATTTTTAAGTATCAGACCGAAGTATAACAAATATAGTCTTCATATTTGAATATTAGATCTTAATCCTAGACCCAAAGAATAGAAGCTAAAAATTATGATTATTATTCAAATTCAAATAACATATAAAGTAATATTTACCATATCATAATAATTATGTCTAAAATTAGATTGTTCCTTTTCATTACTTTGTTCGACACCTTCTTCAACTTTCTCTACTCCATCTCCTGTCACCAAAAAAACAAATAGGAACTAAAATAACCACAGGACTGAGAACATATCTTTGGATTACATATCTTAAGGCAATATTGGACTTGCAACTAAAGTCTTCTCCTCTACACAAACATTTAAAACTCAAACCAGAAAATGCTAACTTTCAATACGAAATCAAAATATCCCACCAGAATGTATTCTCAACTTTGGAAAGAAAACTAAAAGGCAATTTTGAAACTTGTAGATGACAAAAGCTATAAAATAAAAAGGAAAAAGTTTTATAGCTTTTATTCCATACCATGAAGCACGGACACTTCTCAAATTAGGCGTTTCCCTGTGGCTTCAGTTGTTGGAGTAAGTCCTAGTTGCCAATCTATATTAATTGGGTTTGACTTTGTATCATGATATTGATATAAATATATATTGTGAATATATAAATAATAAGGCATTTCTTTATTGATTTTGTTTTGTTTCAAAATAATAAAGTCTCTAGAATAGTTAGTCGGTTTAATGAAACATTAAGTATAACTTAATTGTGAGACCCCGTTAAACATAAGGAAACTATTCTTAAAGTATCTGCAGTCAAGCTTTATTGAGAAGTGGGATATCATTAAAGCATATAGACTATTATGTGGATAGACTGATGATCACATCTCACAGATCATGGATAATGAGTTATCAAGTCTACACATAGATATAAATATCATAGTAATATTTATATTGGATTGACTCACCATGAGAATACTACATAGTAAAAGTTATGAAAAATGTCTGAAGATATTCTCATAGTGATAGTGGTGTATTCCACCCTTTGACATGAAACCACTATGTACCCTAGATGTTGGAGTCGAGTGTTTTGTCACCATTCAAACGTTGTTTGGAACAAGATGACTATAAAGTTGGTTGATGGGTACTCCACGAATCATGCTAAGGGACATGAGTGACCTAGATGGAATTTGTCCATCCTACATAACAAGAGAAATGTCTACGTGCCCAATATTGAATTGGACAAGGATGACATACTATGCCCTGTGTTCAATATTGACATGAGGGCAAAAGGGTAATTATACACACAAATATTATCATGGGAAATGTTTCGTCAGATCACATGACATTCTCGTCACTTGGGTAGCAGTGATATGTTGCTAGATACCGCTCACTGTTTATAATATTAAATATGTAATTTAATATTATAAATAAGTAAGACTTATTTATAAAATAATAAGTAGGACTTATTAGTAATTAAATAATTAAATATGATTTTCTATTTAATTTACGAAAAATAGAGAAACGCGGTCCACCGTAATGTACGGTGTACTTAAGTGCTTGTCTTGCTGACCACACAAGTGATTCTATAAATAGAACCCTTGTGCTAAAACATGATAGACTTTTTTTTGAATGCTTAACTTAATTCACAAAAGTTGTGAAACCCTAGCCGCCGCTCTCTAAACTTTGTTCTCTCTGAATCTCCGTTGGAATTGGCTAGCACAGAAGTTCTGTTCGTGTGGATTGAGTAGAGGCATCGCTGCTTTGCTTTCTCGTGATCAGAAAGATTTCTGTTATAAAGGTTCTGCTCTTCAAGAGGTAAACACATGAATCTTAAAGTGTTTAAGTTTTTGTTTGATTTGTGATTAATGATTTAATCAAGATCCGTTTTCAATGAGATTTGTTCTACTAAAGAGGATTAAAATTTTGAAAAAACCCCTTTTAAAATTCCAACAGTGGTATCAGAGCCTTTGGTTTTGATTAAATCATTATATTCAAATTTGTTTGATGTGTAATGATCTTTATGTGGCGATATGTATATCGAATGATGTCGATAAATTATGGCCATGGTAAACGAGTGATCAATTTTGTTTGTTTTATGAGATATATACATCAGATAATTTGTAATTATTTGATTGCGTTAACGTTTTATGTAGAAAGAGTTTCTACATGCAATTTATTATTATTTTTTATCCTAAAAATATTTTATGTTTGTACATGTTCATATAGGATATGATCAGTGTAACACAACAACTTTATGCCTGTGTTAATTTTATGGAGTCTTGCCAATTTTGTTATGTATGTATTATGTGATAGTGCAATGACCAAAATCAAAAGATATATTATATGATAGTGCTACCCGAAATTGTTTGCTTTGATTTCGGTAACAAACATAACCTGTATAATTCAAATTCACATATCAGATACGTGAATTGAGGATATGGATGTAACGAATAATTCAATGAAATCCAACAAGTTTTGTTTTGCTTCTCAAACATGAGTTTTGATTTGTATCAATCAATGGAAATCGTGTAATGCAATTCAAAACAAAGATTTTAATATGGTCAAATAACAAGTTTTGAACTTCATTTTGGAATTAAAGATTTCACATTAATTATTTTAAAAGCAAATTAATTCTACAACAAGATCATTGCTGGAAGTCATTGAATTCGGAAAATTGTCAATTTATTTGATTTCGATATTCCCGTATATTTGCGATGTGAATATTATAAGTATCAATTACACAGTGTGATTCTGTTAAATGTCATTGATACGCTAGTTTTAATTGGTATTAGTTTGTTGACACTAAATAGGTAACTTTAAAAGGCTGATCCGAATTACGTGGCAAGATATTTGTTTCGTAACCTGCTAGCTTGCCTTGAATGTTATAAGTTATAACTATTATTGGTAAATTAAAATTAAAGGTTATATTTTAATTTACTTAATGATAATTATTATAATAAAGGTTATTATTGCAATTATATTATTAATTTTAATTGTGAATAGTATATGGTTATGACCGTAGATTTTGACGTTTCATTTATTTAAATACGACTTGCATGTCGTGATTTATTTATTTATTCTAATACGATCTGTGTATCATGATTTATTTTAATTATTTTATTTAAGTGTCAAATAATGTAATTGCTCAAGTTGAAGAGAAGGCGACGCCAAAAGATGATTTCGATGGAGAAACTTTTGAAGCTTGCTCGTGGGTCAAAGAATTGTAATAAAATATTTTATTTAATTCTTACGCGTTAGGAGGTCATAACCATACTACCTAATTTATTATTTTATGTATGTGATGCATGAAATGTATGTTTAGTTAGCGCATGTATGAGATGTATGCTTAACATGTTTTAGATGTATGTTAGCAAGTATGTTTTAAATGTTTTATATACTTGCTTTCTATGAGAATGAATGTCATGCATCTTTAAAGACGCATGTATGAGATACACATGTCAATGAAATTAAACTAAATAAAAATCCTTCAAATAGAATATGAAGTAAATTGTTTTCAAAAGTATAACACACTTCAAGACTAATATCGAAATGTGTAGGTTTCGCCTTCGCAAAGTGCGCTTTCTATACTAGTAAGTTGTGGTGCGGTAATTCTATTTACCGATTGTTATTTTTGGATCTAACTTAACTAGATTATTTTAATAAGATATGTATATTTACTTCAAATGAAATATTAAGTTTAATGCTTTCCAAAAGTTTAACACCTTTCTGAGCTTGTTCACCAGATGATCCTTTCAGTAGCACTTCAGCAGGGACTTCAATATTTTTAGCAATCTCTAGAACTTTTTGTAAAGCAGCAACATCATCAGCCTTCTTCCTTTTTACCTCTCTTGTGACCAGATCAGATGTTGCTTCTAACTCCTCCTCTTCCTCAGTCATATATGTTGAAACCTTCAGTTTCCTGACATTTTGCTTCCTCTTCTTCTTAGCAATTGATGGTTGAGGAGGTAGAGATTGTGAAGTACCAACTGTCTTGCCACTTCATGTTCTTTTGTTTAGAATCTTAGCAGGTTCTAAGTCCTGAACTTCAGCTTGAATAGTTGGCACACACCAGAACCAACTAACTGTTCTTGAGGAGCATCTTTTGTTTTCTTGGCCTTCTTTGGTTGAGGTTCAGAAGCTTCTTCATCATCAGCTTCTGAAGTTGCATTCTTCTTAGCTTTCCTCTTCTTGGAGGCAACTGGCAAAGAACCATCATACATGGTGTCTGGAATGTCACTGTACTTGATAGTTTCCCCAGTAGCTTTCTAGTGCTCATACACATAATGAGCTCTAACATCTGGAGGATCTTGTTTGCAAATGGGAGGAAAATTATCCATAAGATTTGATAGAATGTTTGACTCCTGCAAATCAGTATCCATTACAATGACTGTTTTTACCGGATGCATGTTGTAAAGATTGAGCCATCGATGTACTTCCCAACCACGGTTCTAAGTTGGCTATCATCATCAACTTTTGACATTTTAAGGACTTCCAACATCCCTCCTTGATGGAATATCTCAGATAGCAATATTCCATAAGGCACAAAGGTTTTGTTCTTTTGCTGACTTTGCTCCAATGCTCATAGCATGTCGTGGAAGATGTATCTGGGCAGATTCACTTTTTCAAAAGTGATCAAGTAGTGTAAAAACACTTTATGTTCTAATGAAGGCTGATCTACACCTCCTCCTTTGGGTAGAAAACATTCTTGCATCAACTTTTGAAGAACTTTATGTTCTTTTTCCATGTCACAATACTTTCCATCCTTCTTGCCTTTGAAGAGAGACTGTTTCACCACTGGTATTCAATCACTAGTCTTTTTATTCAGATTCCATTGAAAGGCTCCCTCAACACTTCTTCTGCATGCTTTCCCAATCATTTCCTCATTAATGGTGATTGGAATCCCCATTACATTGGAATGAATTTCAGTTCTTTTAAACTTTTTCAGTCCCATTTCAGCCCTTGATTTTCCTTTTAGATCAGGATTAAGCAAAACCAAGTGATTTTCTTCAGCCTTTGCAGCATATTTGTCGTAAATCTCAGCCCTGACCCATAAGTACTTTACCAAGTTTTCATAGGATGGTCCATCCAGCATTGAGAAGTACCCTGATAAGTCTTAATATCTCAAATAGCTTGACAAATCACAGTTATGTCGAGCAGTGGGTGTTTTTGTCTAAGTGTTTTTATCAAAAACGATTGCAATTCAGAAGGGGACAAACAAACATAGCATGAATGACTTAGGGGCCCGAGATAGTACATTCAAAGCATAAAATCATCATTGCCCTCTTACGTTATACACTAATACACTTAAGCCACGTCAGAGTTCCTTAGAGTAACTGCCAAGTTAGTGGGACATGTGTTACCAAAAAGTAACTTCCAATGTTTCCACTAACTCTGCTATTCAGAAGCAAAGAGTCCAGCTTCTGAAGTTCAGATGCTGACGTCATCTTCAGAAGCACATTTTCCTTAGACTCTCAGTGAAGAGCTTCTGATGTACTATAGCTTCTGAATGACTTCAGAATCTAACTTCTTATTCAGAGACAAGCAAATTTAATCAGACACAAAGTGCATGTTCAAATTTTTCTTTATAAAATTAAATCTTGACAAACACTTCTTCTGATATCACTCCATTGAGAAATGCACTCTTTACATCCATTTGATATAATATTATGCCATGATTTACGGCATAGGATAGAAGTAACCTGATTGCTTCCAATCATGCAACTAGAGCAAATGTTTCAGTATAATCAATGCCTTCTTGTTGACTGTATCCTTGAGCAACAAGTATAGCTTTGTTTCTGACTACTTCACCTTTTTCATTCAGCTTGTTTCTGAATACCCATTTTGTTCCAATAATGTTCTTCTGATGAGGTTTGGGTACCATATCCCACATATCATTTCTTTGAAACTAATTGAGCTCTTCTTGCATAGCTAGTATCCATCCATCATCCGATAGTGTTTCATTAACTGTAGTAGGTTCTATCACTGATAACAATCCTATCATAGACTCTTCTTGTCTGAAATATGATCTTGTTCTCTTAGGACTTTCTTTGTTTCCAATGATTTGATCCTCAGGATGTGATGACTTTTACTTGAATGTATTCTTGGATTTGTTAGCTTGCTAAGAACCATCTTAAGTTTCAGAAGCTACTTCATCTTGAGCTTCTGGTGTGATTTCAGCTTCTGGAATTTCTTCATATTCAGCAGTCTGATCAGGTTCTGAAGTATGTTCAGGCACCTGTATATCTGCAACCCTTTCATCTTGCTCAAGGGTTTCATTTCCAAGCTCTTTGTCATCAAATTTAACGTGCATTGATTCTTCAACACAAACTGTTTCTGAATTATACAGTTTGTATGCCTTTGACTTTTCAGAGTAACCTAAAAAGATTCCTCTTTGGGCATTGGCATCAAATTTCTTTAGGTAGAGCTTGTTGTTTAGAATGTAACAGGTACATCCAAATTGATAAAAGTAAGAGATATTAGGTCTTCTTCCATTGAAGTGTCCATATGTTGTTTTCTCCAAGACAGGTCTGATATAGATTCTATTTTGGACATAACATGATGTATTCACTGCTTCTGCCCAGAAATTGTTAGCCAAATTATTTTCATGAATCATGGTTCTTGCCATTTCTTGTAAAGTTCTATTCTTTCTCTCTACAACCCCATTTTGCTGTGGAGTTCTAGGAGAAGAGAATTCATGAATAATTCCATGTTTTTCACAAAAAAGCTTCAAATGGCTCATTTTCAAATTCTCCACCATGATCACTTCTTACTTTTAAAATCTTCATTTTCTTTTTCAGACTGTATTTGAGTGCAGAAGTTACTGAATACATCATAAGCATTATCCTTACTTCTTAGGAATTTTACCCAAGTCCATCTGTTGTAATCATCAACAATGACTTATCCATATTTACTTCCATATAAGGATGCAACGTTAACTGGTCCTAATAAATCAATATGAAGTAATTCTAAAGGTCTGGAGGTTGAGACAATGTCTTTTGTTTTGAAAGATGATTTCACAATCTTCCCTTTCTGGCATGCACCACAAAGTGCATCTGAATGATAGTCAATGTTAGGTAAGCCTTTGACAAGTTGTAACTTACTAAGCTTAGAGATTAATCTAAAGTTAGCATGTCCCAACCTTCTGTGCCATACCCATTTCTTATCATTCACTGATAGAAGGCAAATCACCTTCTGATCAACCAGTTCAGAAAAGTTGATTTTATAGACATTTTCTATCCTCTTTCCTTTGAACAAAATGGAGTTGTCATCCTTGTTGATTTCTGTGTAGTTGGTCTTACCAAACATCACATCATAACCATTGTCACAAAACTGACTGATACTTAATATGTTATGTTTAAGACCATCTACCAACCACACATTAATAATAGAGATAGAGTTACCAATAGTTCCTATACCAACGATCTTTCCAGTTTGGTTTCCTTTAAATTTCACATTTCCTCCGTCTTTCATTGTGAGGGTGAGGAACATAAACTTCTCTCCTGTCATATGTCTTGAGCAACCGCTGTCTAGGTACCATTATTTTTGCTTTTCCTTTGCTCTTAGGCATATCTGCAGTATTGTCAATTTCAGATTTAGGTACCCATAGTTTTATGAGTCCTTTGAGGTTAGAACCAGAAGTTTTACTTTTCACTTCTTGTACCTTATGCTGTAAGTTCTTGTACCTTAGGTTTAACACCTTTTGGTTTTAGTTCCCACGAAGCAACTGTTGGAACAAACTACGTTTAACAAACATTACCCTTAGAGTCGGTGAGATTGTTAGAACGAAAAATGTTTAACATATGTTACCCTTAGAGTTTTGATGATAACAAGGTATTAAAAATTGTCAATTGTATATGCTAATATTTTTTCAAGTGTACAGGACCATAGACAAAATTTTATATCTTTATAAGGTTATGGAAGAACAAAAGAGAGCAAAAGAATCAACAAAAAGGAAGCTTGAAGCGTCTGAAGAAAAGTGCTCCTGAAGTGATGACGTCATCAGAAGCAAGTTCATCAGAAGCGCCTCATCAGAAGCAAGATCACCAGAAGCTGAAGTTCACCAGGAGATGAAAATCTTAAAGATTCAAGAGCTGGGAATATGTTTTGATCATGTCTAAGCTTTGCAAAAGACAGAAAGAGTGTAGCAACGACCCTTGAGATGAAATTTGAAAGCATTGGATGCTTGTTCTATCAAGAGCGTTGACAAAGGACAATTGTACGAACTGTACAACCACTTCCTCCACTACTCTGTTCGTGTCTTTGCAACAAGACAAGGATAACAGTTCTGCCTGCAGAAATGTTCCTTCATACAAGGAATGCATTTGAAATTGATCCTTCATAGGACAATAACCATATCAGGCAAAAGATCATTGGTGATTATCATCAAGCTTCAAATGACTCTCTTTTGTGTGCTGGCAATTCTCCAACGTATCTTTCACACCACTATATAAAGGAGTGAAGACCTGCTAGTTGGAAGAACAATACAACAGACTTAAGCAATACACAAGCATACAAAAGCTAGACTCTCACAACAATTCAAAGTTCATACTCTGTTATTGTTTTGCATTTCAAAGTCACTTAGAATTTCTTAACAAAGTCCATTTTTTAAAACTTCTATAGTCTCAAGAGTCTGTAATTGATTTGTATTGTGAACACCACTGATTGTATATCAAGTGTTAAAACTCAAACAATTTTTTGACAAAGAAACTTGAGCTTCTCTTCATAAGTTTTACAAATGAAGTCAAACCCTCTAAGTCCTTCTTCAGAAGCTTTTAGATCCAATATAGTTGATTCTTGTTGTTTCATTAAATCAACATATTTTTCTTTTAAATCTTTCAACTCATTGGTTCTAAGTTCAAAATGTGTAAGGAGCTCTTTAAGAGACTCAACAAATTCTTCTCTGGGAATTTTAGAGTATATCTCATTTTCATCTTCTGAGTCTGAGTCAGGTTCAACTTCTGATGTCAGTGTAGCTACTAACCCCACAACTACATTTGCTTCATCTCCAGCTTATTCCTTTTCAGACCCAGATTCACCGTCTAAATCTTCCCAGGTTGCCATTAAACTCTTCTTAATCTGCTTCCTGAATTTTCTTGAGTTGAAACTTGATTTCTTTGACTTGTCCTTTGATTTTTCCTTCTGAAGATCAGGGCAGTCAGCAATGAAATGTCTACGCTTCTTACAGTTTAAGCATCCCTTATGATCTTCTTTCTTGAAGCCTTTGTAGCCACCTCTCTTGCTTAGCAACTTCCTGTTCTTCTTTGCCAGATACTCAAGCTTGTTGGAAAGCATAGCCATCTTCTGAACATCAGCAGGATCTCCATCAGAATCTCCATCAAGTGATTCTTCTTCAGATTCACTAAATTTGGGAGCTTTTGATGACTTCCCTTTAGATGGTAGAGCAATAGATTTAACCTTCTTAGCAGGTTCATGTTGATTTAGACCTATCACATGAACTTTGAGAGAGCTGACAAGATTTTCAAAACTCAGAGTGTTTAAATCTTTAGCTTCTTCAATAGTAGTAACTTTAGGTCTCCATCTTGCAGGTAACCTTCTCAGTATCTTGCTCACATGATCAGAAGCTACATAGCTTTTCTTCAATATTTGAAGTCTAGAAACTAGAGTCTGAAATCTTTAGTACATTTGCTTAATACTTTCATCAGCTTTCATTTTGAACAGCTCATACTGATGAACAAGCATATGAGCTTTTGCTTCTCTGACTTTCTTACTACCTTCATAGTTTGCACAGAGAGAAGCAAAAATTGCCTCTGCAGTAGATTTGTCACTCATCTTCATGTATTCTGCTTTACGTATAACAATGATAAGTGATCCTCTGATCTTGTGGTGTTTCTTGTAAAGTTTCTTCTCTTCAGGAGTGTGTTTCTTTCTATCAATAGAAGTTGGTTTTCCACCAAAAAAATTCTTCAGGATCTCCATTAAACTTTGGAACTGTACCAAACTCAGCTTTCTTGTCACCATAATCATATGGTACAACATTGTTGTTTCTACTGGTAGAGGTGTCTTCACCAAACATGTTTTTCTCATATCTTTTTCTGTTACACTGTTAAGTGTTAAGACAACAGACCAAGGCTCTAGATACCAATTGAAGGTGAGAAAAACACAAGAATGGGGGGGG
>Ga0228711_1003801_pt1 | contig 23412 bp, 20 predicted proteins | sample MedpolnodulmetaG_2_FD_177996 | JGI IMG/M metagenome (GOLD analysis project Ga0228711, IMG submission 177996) | Root nodule microbial communities from Medicago polymorpha collected in Santa Monica, California, United States - brown nodules | ecosystem: Host-associated > Plants > Roots > Nodule...
TAATAATTAATCACGAATTTCTCTCAAAAAAATTAATCATGAATGAATTAATAAGCAATGAATAATGAAGAATTTAAAATTGATTAATAGTTATTAGAGTGTCTCTATCTGGTGTGGTGAGTTAGATTACCATTACAAGCAACATATAATTGATTTTCTTCCTTCATATAAATTCCACTTCGCATCTCTTTCTCATTCTTTCCTCTTTCTATCTCACACACCTCACTCAGATGAAGGAGAAGATGATGGGATGCACCGCCATCTCCGTTCGTTCAACCACCACCACCGTCTTCTTCCTCACTATCCTCTTCCTTTTCTCCTCCGTCCATTCCTTCTACCTTCCCGGCGTTGCTCCTCGCGATTTTCAAACCGTACGTTCTCCATTTCTCATTTCATCTTCCAATTTCCTCGCTATGTTCGTATTTCCTTGGATCTAGGGTTTTAGCTTTGATCTACGTTGAATCACGCTCTTTCTTTTTTGATTTATGCTTGATTTTGTGTTGTTTATTGAAGAACTTGAATATTGTGTTGTTGATTCGGATTATTTAATTTGTGTTTGATTTGAATTGAACATGATAGATTTTATATATAGCTTATTTCGTTATAGTTGAGTTTTAATTGGAGTGATTTGTGTTTGGATTGTCTTTGAATCAATCCATCACTGACATGTATGACACTGGAAATATTTTTTAAAATGAATTAATTGAACATAATCACATCTGTCGGTGTTGTGTGAGACACTGACACGTGTCGGACACCGGACACACCTTCAATAAAGAAGTGTTCGCGCTTTAGAGCTTATGGTTAGTGTAAGTTGAACGTTATTTTTAATTGAATGTGATCACATTTGTCGTTGTTACGGGACTCGATCAGAAGTGTTGGTGCTTCAAAGCTTATCGTTGGTGTAAATTGTTTAACCTAACTCAAAAACCACCTGTTAATACTACTCAAATTGAGACTGAGGTGGCACAATCAATTTTGGCCTAATTCAAAAACACATATTTTTTCTATGAAATCTTGTTTGATAGAAGGTAAAATCAATTATGATACATTGCAACATTTAACCAAGCTCATGCCTAGCTGTTCCGGTATGGTTTTAATTTGGAATGTTTAGTTCAGCAGAAGGATACTTAGGAGCTCTTCATTTTCAGTATCAAGCACTTCAATTGCTGTTTGAATCTTAGTGTATGTTTGGCAGCACAGTGAGTTTGCCAGAATCACGGTGAGCCACCATGATTTTGCAAAAGCTGTGATTTTGGCAAACCACTATAATACCAAATATGCACTCACACTTTTCTGTTTTGAAGCTCTTGTTCACATGTGATGAGTAGTGAAACTGTGTTAGACCTTTTCATTTCAAGGAAGAAAAAAGAAGAGAAAACATAGTAGTGTGCGTACCTTTTTATGAATTTGTAACTGTTGATTTTGGGGGATTTGGTTAAGATAGAGAACATTTTATTTCAGTTTATTTTTTGTTTAGTTTATAGTTTTATTTCATGTGCTTGGAGATATTGATTTATTAGTTCACTTGTGGGACCAGGGTGACGCTCTCTATGTCAAGGTGAACAAATTGTCGTCTACAAAGACTCAGCTCCCTTATGACTACTACTACTTGAAGTATTGCGAACCCTCCAAGATTGTGAACAGTGCAGAAAATTTGGGAGAGGTTCTTCGAGGTGATCGCATTGAAAACTCAATATATACGGTGGGCATCTGTTACCTCATTCTTTATCAATTGGATAGCATTTAACTCAGTGACCGTCATGCCTTGTTTTGTAATGTCAGCCTAAATGAGTTTGTTCTTTCCGTTTTTTTCCTCAGTTTCATATGAGGAAGGAACAGTCCTGTACTGTTGCTTGCCATAGAATTTTGGATGCTGAATCTGCAAAGAATTTTAAAGAAAAAATTGATGATGAATATCGAGTGAACATGTAAGTGATAAATATATTGAAGTTGGTGCTTAGTTATGTAATATGAGTTTGAGTTCATTAAACTACTTTTGTGAAATTTTTTGGTTGGTTTCTGGCTTCTCTATATGTCTCATTTATATTTCCTTGAGCCTTAAAACTTTGAATTGAAAATGCAGGGTTTTGGATAACCTTCCAGTTGCTGTTCTTAGACAAAGGAGGGATGGAAGTCAATCTACAACATATGAACACGGTTTTCGTGTCGGGTTCAAAGGAAACTATCAAGGGGTATAACTTGCTAACTCAGCATTTACTTCTATTATAGAATTTAAGTATCGTTTTAGTCCCCCTAATTCTTATAATTTCCAATTTCATACAGAGCAAGGAGGAGAAATATTTTATCAATAACCACTTGAGTTTTAGAGTCATGTATCACAAGGATCCTGAAACTGGTTCTGCTCGTATTGTTGGATTTGAGGTCACACCAAACAGGTCTTGTTCTTTTCCCCTCCACCTATCTGTGTGGGTGTTGCATTCTTAACTCAGCATCATATGATTGGACTTTGTTCAATACTATGTTTTATATCTGGAACTAGAATAAGATGTCGGTCAGAATAATGCAAATGAAACAGATTATATGAGTAGTTTTCTAATAGATCTTACCTTTATGATGTTTCTTTTACTTGAAGATAAAAAAATTGTCATAGATATCTTATTAGTCAGCTATTAGTTACTCCTGTGACCTTTCATCTTTCTCATTCTTTTGCATTTGTGCTTATCACATGCATTGAAATCATTTCTGTCAAATAAAGAGATTGTATGTTTGATTGCTTTCTAGTAGATTTCAAATGACTGCCTGGTATGTGCCTTGACTTTCTCTCATAAGTTCTATAACTGTGAGCAGTATTAACCATGAATACAAGGAGTGGAATGACAAGAATCCACAGGTAACAACATGCAATAAAGATACAAAGAATCTGATGCAAGGTAGTACTGTCCCACAAGAAGTTGATACGAACAAGGATATAGTATTCACATATGATGTTTCCTTTAAGGTATTGCTGATTAAAACTTGGCTACTCATGAATTTTCACCGCATCCTTTATATGATACTATGAGCTAAGATTGGCGGTACTTTTTCAGGAAAGTGAGATCAAATGGGCATCACGGTGGGACACATATCTTCTAATGAATGATGATCAGATCCACTGGTTCTCTATCATTAACTCTCTTATGATTGTTCTTTTCCTCTCTGGAATGGTGGCAATGATCATGATGAGAACTCTTTACAGAGACATTGCCAATTATAACCAGCTAGACACCCAAGATGAGGCCCAGGAAGAAACAGGGTGGAAACTTGTTCATGGAGATGTTTTCAGGCCACCAATCAATTCCAATTTGCTTTGTGTTTATGTTGGTACTGGTGTTCAGATCTTTGGAATGACACTTGTGACAATGATATTTGCTTTGCTAGGGTTCTTGTCTCCATCTAATCGGGGAGGTCTTATGACTGCAATGGTTCTACTGTGGGTTTTTATGGGTTTATTTGCTGGCTACTCCTCGGCACGTTTGTACAAGATGTTCAAGGGCACAGAGTGGAAGAGGAATACCTTAAAAACTGCATTTATGTTTCCGGGCATTCTTTTTGGTATCTTCTTTGTGCTGAATGCTTTGATCTGGGGGGAGCAGTCCTCTGGGGCAGTTCCCTTTGGAACAATGATTGCTCTAGTGTGTTTATGGTTCGGTATATCGGTACCCTTGGTCTTTGTGGGCAGTTACTTAGGTTTTAAGAAACCAGCAATTGAAGACCCTGTGAAGACTAATAAAATTCCTAGGCAGGTACCTGAGCAGGCATGGTACATGACACCTGTCTTCTCAATTCTGATTGGTGGCATTCTTCCCTTTGGTGCAGTGTTTATCGAGCTCTTCTTTATCCTGACATCAATATGGCTAAACCAGTTCTACTACATCTTTGGCTTCCTTTTCATAGTGTTCATCATCCTATTGATCACCTGTGCTGAGATTACGGTTGTGCTTTGCTACTTCCAGTTGTGCAGTGAAGACTACAATTGGTGGTGGAGAGCTTACCTCACTGCTGGGTCATCAGCTGTGTACCTTTTCCTCTACTCAATTTTCTACTTCTTTACCAAGTTGGAGATTACAAAGCTGGTCTCAGGCATCCTTTACTTTGGGTATATGATAATTGTTTCATATGCCTTCTTTGTTGTGACTGGAACAATTGGCTTCTATGCTTGCTTCTGGTTTGTCCGCAAGATCTACTCTTCTGTGAAAATTGATTGATTGATTACAAGCATCATAAAGTGGACGATCATCTGTGACATGAACACGGAATCCGAGTGGCTGTAGGAATTTGAGGACTGGAAGCAAATACCTTTGGGAAGTTTCTTTTCCCCCGAGTCTTGAAAACCCATTTTGTTTATTGTTAGGATAGCAATTTACTGGTATTATGTTGCACTGTTTTCTAATATTCTTGTGGTAGTTTCTGAAGTAACGATGATATATCTGCATATTTGTGTCGCAACGTAGTAGTGATAGATCAACAATTAGTCTCGTCAAGGAATTTTGGCATTAGGAACTGATGAGATATCTGCATATTTCAAATATTTGACATTAGCTGACAAAACTTTGGTCGAAATCTTGCACTGTTAAATGACTGTCCAGGAAGAAATGACTGTCTGGTTTGATGAATTTGATTACTCCTACAAAATCCAACTTAATCAAAGCTATGAACCCTGAACTACAATCCACATTATACCTGCAAATTAACCACATAAATTGAGTTCAATTTTAATTTGATGACCCTAATCGGTTAATTTAATATGTCGCAGAAAATCAAGATTGATAATATTAAAGACGTAAAGGAAAGGCATAATCTGAAATTGAGGAGAAAAAAACAAGAAGCGGACTGCTATTGGTGTAGGACGACAGAACAAGTTCATAGATGTTAGTCTATTACGAAATTAATGTGTTTAATGATGTTTAATTTCTTAATCACACGTGAAACAAATTAAAATTGGTCATAATAGGAAGAAACCACCGAATGTTTGATCCAAACGTATGAGATATATGAATTTGGTTAATGATATTAATGGATTCAACAATGGAGGTTTGTCTTTTGCCTTTTTTTATTTTATTGTCATTGCACAGGTAATTCAAGAATACTCGCCAAATGTTAAGGGAAAATTCTCTCCAAAAATGTTAATAAGATAGTGTAAATTTTAAAACTAGAGTCTTTATAGAATGTAAATTTTAAAACTAGAGTCTTTATAGAATCATGCTAACTTGTGTTTTAATGACATATGTTAAGAATTAGATACATAGTAAAATCGAAAATTTAAACCTTAATCAACTTTGATTGTCTCGAGTAACAAATTTGTACTCAACTGATTTGTACACACTCTAAGTCGAAATCGATAGTACCCAATTCATTAAACATACAAAAATGAGTACAGGTAAGTAGCATTAGGGAAACTCATCTGTTTCAGCTCTGTAAACAAAACCTCATAAGTTTTAAAGGTACGTATATAAATGTCTCATTCATCCATTCAGAATTTCAAAAAGAAACTCAATATGTAACCATAAAAAATAGCATAGGAAAAGAACCAAAAAGGACATGCCTGTGGCAAAAAAAAAAGTAGAAATACCATTTGGATTTACATTCTAAACTAACTCTAAGTTATCTAAACTAACAATGTCATTAGCTTGAGCATTGTCTTGATTTCCCATTTCTTTGCCTGTGAAAATACAGAAAATGGTAATTGATAATCAGTAAGCCAACCCTCTCCCTCTATTCAATTGGGAACAAAAGAGAGAAATGGTTCCTACAAAATTTTAAAAATAATTAACTTTGAAGCATAGACACCTTTGAGATTAGGCATGTCCTTGTGTCCGACACACGTCAGTGTTCGACACCGACACTTTTGTTAGATTCAATTAATTAATTTTCTTACATTATCACAGGTGTTGACGTATCCGTGTCAGTGTCGTGTCTGGTATCCGTGACGGTGCTTCGTATAAAGTTAATGAAAACAGATAAGTCCCAAGACACTGTTAAGGAATAAAAAGTATTTTTATTTGAATAATGGAATATTTGATGCATTAGAAACATTAAATGTTACACTTGAAAAAAAAAATCATTTTTGATTCCTTAACAAAGATACTCTTTAGCATTTGCAAACAAGAAATGAATGAAATGCAACTTACCAAAATGAATCCTTCTTTTCTTGTGTTAATAATTCTTCAAAAGAAATGTCAGAAAATCCATCATCTTTTCTCTCTCCCATCTTATAGACAAAGGAATGTGTAATTAGTACATAATAACAAAATAAATTGTTGGTTTAGTTGTCAAAAAAAAAATGTTAGTTAATATACAAAATCGATAAGGAACAGAAACGAAGTTGCATACACAAAATATTGTTAGGATAAGGGCAAAAATTTACAACCAAGTCCCATAAGCTAGAAAATGTGACATTGATGATATGCAGAGCTTATGGTAAATTACCTTGTTGTATGCTGGTGAGAGTTTAAGCTGTTGCTGAAGCCAGTTATAAACAAAAGCATCCTCTTCTAATTGTTTTCGCTCTAATTCAAGCTTGTATACCTGAAATGTGGAAAAAAACCAACACTCAATGTAGGGTATGAAACACAACGTTTCCTTTTAGATGAGACATCTTGCTATCAAAAATATTCAAATTTCAAACCAACCTGTTGTCGAAGTCTGTCAAAAGAAGAAATGTCTGCCTTGCATAGTAAAGCTTTCGCTATCATAAACTTGCGTTGTGTCGCTTCAGCCCTGTTACAATAAGAGAGCATGGAGAGAATCAAAATAAGACACAACATAATAAAACATACTCAACTTGAGAAGAGTGGTACAAAATTAAAGTTTCGTTAAATGGAAAGATGTGAGTATGCATGCATATAACCCTTGATGACTAAGTAGAAATAATGCAATATTATCTGATAACATTCTTCAAGAGTGTAAAGGGGACAAAAAGAAAAGCTATTTGAATTTGCTGATTTTAGGACATACTTGTGTTGTAGCTCACTCCTAGCATCAACCAAACTATTTGCAAACTGTACAACCTGCATTTTGAAATATTATCTTTTCTGTTGCTCATGTTTAAATAAATTTGATGCCATCATCTCTTTTGAGTGCAACTGAATTTTGATAATAAATAAATAAATATTACACGCACAAAGAGAGGAACCTGTGAGAGTGTCAACTTTTTGGATTCATTGCATTTCACAATATTATCATACTGCGGTTTCATCTTCTTCTGCATGACACTACTACAAGACGTAAACGGGTCCAAGCCATCTAATTCGGGACGGGTATCCGAAACAAAATGATCCCTCTCCACCATATCATCATTCATCACGCACTGACCCGACTCCAAGAACTGGTTCGGGTCATCATGGGACGCCGGTTTGGAAAAGAGAGTTGGAGTTGAGTCATTATCGTCAGGTCGGTTTAGATGAGAATCAGCCGGGGCGTGGGTAACCGGGTTACGGGTCGAAACGGGTTTTGGGATTGTGGGTGGTGTTTTATTACGGAGAGAGGAAAGAAAGAGAGGTATTATTATGGAAGATATGAATATGAAGAAGAGAAGAATGAACGAAAATGAGAAAATAGAATCATGCATTTGCAATACTATGTATTGTGTGAACAAAAGAAGAATAAGTACCTAGTTAGATAGATTCATATGTAAAAAAAAACGAGATATTTTATTGGTTTTTCACTTTTTGACTTTTTATTTGTTAGGGGCACGCAGGCCTCTTTTTATGGGAGGAATGAAGTTAACAGTTGACCACGAATATTATGTCCACGTGATCATGCATTTGGAACATCGATGACTTGATGAACAACTGCAATGTCATCAATGGGTTGTCGCAAATGTTCGGAACGCGTGAATGTGAACTATTTGATTGAACAATAACCGCAATGTCATGAATGCGTCGCCATATATGTCATGAACACATGAATGTGAACCGTCTGATATTGATCAAACAACCATCAATATCTTAAATGCGTAATTCCATCACCATCAATGTTTTGAATGTACCAAAGTGTGGATTGAAAATAATGACATAAGTTTCTTTTGGTTTTGGATTGAAAAATAACAAATACGCTTTGTTACAATATTTTAAGTCAGTACTTTTGAGTCTTCCATTTTACTTTGTTTTGAGTTAACCTAATAGCTAATTTCAAGAAGCATTGTGTGTCATCATTTTACACTTTAAGTTTGTTAGAAGTTTTGATGAGGTGTTAGAAGTAGTGAAATTTGTTAATCTTTCATGGTTGTATTTGACTATTTAGCATGATTTGATTAATAGTCAAGGAAAAATGGATGAGTAACTTTAATGGTTTGAGCAAAGCGAAAATGAGTTGGAGGTTATGCGTTTTAATACGGATAAAAGATTAAATATTAGAATTTTTTGTGTCATACAAGTATACTTCCTGATTCAATTTTTATCTTCATATCAACCTAAGTTATGTACCATGTGGAAGGGAGACAGTAATCTATTTAATGTAAACCTTGGTCTAATGTAAGATCTCAACAGCAGAAATATAATATGAACAAAAAAATGAAGAGCGAGGAATTTAAAGCATGATAACATAACATTACACTACTGAATTTCACATATCTGATCTTATTACACTGGAAAATTTCCTATAAGGAGAAAAAAGTAACTAAATTGCCTATCCATGAATCTACAAAAGGGAAGCAAGAGACTTCTACACAAACAAATAGTCTATAGGCTTTGTCAACAATCATCACAACAATAATCTATAGGCTTTGTCAACCAGATGGTGTGTTGTGTTTATCTGCAACTTCACCTTGGTAAAGCCAAATTCAATGCCGGTGGTGATCTAGAAGTGTAGATTTATATTTGACCAAAAAGACCTGTATCGAATTACATAAAAAAAATAATCCATGGAATCGTTGTTCCATTTATTTGAGGTTGAAAATGATCAGGTGCAAATAGTCTCTACTGAGAGTTTCTTCATAAGATTGGGACATGGATCACCTCCAAAAAATTCAGGAGACACTGTCACGATGCCTGAACTCTGACCAACACAATGCTGCAGCAATTGAGGATGCTTTAAAACAACAACCTTGGTTCTAAACAAAATAGATATGAAAAAGGCTAACAAAGAACACACAAGATTTGATCAGTGTTCCGCCAATTGTGTCTACTGTCAACGTCTCCATCTGTGGAGTGGTTGAGTGTAATTTTCTATTATTTAAGCTTAGGTTTCCAAATAACAACTTATGTTTAAATACCATGGTCCAGTTCACAAGCTTAGGGTTACAAATTATTCAAGCTCGAGCGACCTATCCACTTATCAGAAAACTTTGAGTCATACCCAATATAATGTATTGAGAAAAAAGGGCCATAAACATTGATGGAACATTAAAATTGCAGAATTTAACTTCAGAACATTAAATCTGCAGAATTTAACTTCTTAAATCAGAAAAAAGACAAAGAGTTGATGTTTTTCATGTGTCAAATTTGTGTTTGTCTATAGCACCCTATCCACTATAAAAAAGAAACCATCCTACAAAAGCACGGTATGGTTTGTAAGCATAGACAGTTTCCAACATGGTAATTTCCACAAGATCCTACTGGTGTGCCAAAGCTAGCAAATTTGATTGATGATATTTTTTGTCCAATACCACATGACAGATGTGTTTTTGGACTCACAGGTATCTTAACTTTACCTGATAACTAACAAGATTTCGCTGCCTCAGCACACACACTATCTATATCCCTCCTTCTAACCAAAGATACACCATTTGAATCCCCACCCAACAAATTTCCTGTTGGTTTAAACCAAGAATGAGGAACATGATACCTGAAATTATCAGCCAGAGATTTGTTTTTGTCTGGTGTTTAGAAACAAAAACTATTAGACAGGCTACATATAACACTCTCTTACCATCGTTGAGAAGCCTCGCCGCAGTTGGTCCAACATATTTTTATCATTATAATCAAAAGTACCAGATGCTTTAAAAGCAGGGCAGTACGTCCTAAATTATGTCCTTTTAACCACACTTGACCTTTTCCCATATTGTTCATGTCTAAGGCCAACACTTTATTTACAATAATGATAATAATAATGAAGAAGATTAGAATAATTGAATGCAAATGATGATAAAGTAGTTTATATTAGATAAAATTAAGAATAAGAAAGATGCAGAAAGTAGAGTGATTATTATACATCCATCATAGTCATAGAGAGAATGTAATTCTGTAACCAATAACACACATGATTCCAACCTAAAATGGAAAGTCCAGTGGTCTCTTGAAGCTCTTGTTTTTGTTTTTCTTCATCTTCTTCTTGGTGGTCTCATTCTTCTTCTTCTTCTTCTTCTTGTTCCGACTTGTTTCATCAGTTGATGGTCCCATATCAGTAGGCGCAGCCTCCAACTGTTGTTGTTTTGCTGCCCATAAAAGCCTATTCTTCTCATAACCCTCTAGCATTGCAGCACAAATAGCATCCACATCTAAACGGGGACCCTTCATCTGGCAGTTTAGAGAGAGAGAGAGATTGATATAATAATAGAATTAAAACATGCAAAAAGAAACAATAAACATTGTTGAGAGTTGAGAAAAAACTTGCCTTACGAACTATGGTGTGGTCACATGAGGGAGAAAAACTCTTTGGGCGCTTCATAGCAACTTGTGATATGAGAGACACTCGGATGCTGATTCTGGCAGAAGAGATTGAACAATTAATTATCAAGTAGAATTGGAAAAGCAACAAAATTAGTGTGATCGAGGGTCGAAAATTACATAAGACACGTGAGAGAGATGATTGAATATCGGCAACCCTTGTGAAGCCAAGTCTATATCGACCAAAATGTGTTACCTGGACTGCAAGCTTCATTGGCCCATAGGTGGTACACTCAGAGCCCGTCCTATCATTTTTGGTTTCTTCGACGAAATAATAAAATTGTGCCCTTTAAAATATTTCAATATTTTTCTTCTTGCATTTTTATTTCAAAAGATTCATTTATAATCAAATTTCTTTAAAAATATTTTTTCAATATAATTAATCAAACCAGATTAAAAAGAAATATATCTATATAGTACTGACCACTAAGTAAGAATAATAATTTTGATGTCCCTAAAGTAATGGTACCCTAGACTGCCTCCCTCCCGCCCACCCTCAGGGCCAACTCTGGGTACACTGTTTTTATTTCATTCAAATAAATAAATTCACCCCTTCATCATATGCTAATGTCTTAATTTCAAATCCGCTACATTAGTTTAATGAATTGGTTTAGACTTTGAGAGCACCAGACTGAGCATTGTGAATCCCACTTTAAGGTCCATTGGTTCTGATTGAAATAGTACTACCACTGATTAGATGCAAAGGTTAAATAAGGGATGTTGGAGTATCGAGATTAAATAAAAGTATAGAATACAACATCAAGAAAAAAAATACTTGTTTGTTGAGACTATGACTTGGATATTTTTGAGAAAATATAGTTTGTGGTGTCATTTTGCATTGTTTTTTTAGATTTATTTATCTGTAGGGTTGTGTATTTCTTTATTTTGACTAATTGCACATAATATGCTACTAGATCTATTAAACTTCAGAGACCATTGGTTGATTGTATATTCGCTCATCAGCTAAATAATATAAAATTAACTATTATTATTATTTTATTTATTATTTTAAAGTTTATAAATCATTAATCTGATTTAATAAAATGAATAATCTAGTGTTTAATTAATACTCAATGACCATTCAATCATATTTTAACAAAAAGATAGCAAAGTCGGATATTTTAACACGTGCACAACAACTTTGTCACCATGAATCAAAAATAGCAAAGTCGGATATTTCCTTTCAACGCACAAGTTTGGTATTCGTTATCTCACTTGTGTGGTTCTACAAAAAATAAACCAACACAACACAACACCAAAATCTTAAAATGAACCTAAAGAATGGAAAGCCACCTTCTTTAATTAGAAAGTGTGAGTCTGTGTATAAAAGAGTAGACTGAGTTAGAGTGTCACACTCTGAGTGTGTTATAAAATTATGACGAAACGGGTAACTTGAACCCGATCCTTGTTTTAGTTGTGTTTCTGTCCCTTATTTTTGTCACTGCTTATTTTTTGATATTGCATTTGGACCAGGACGGGTTGCAATACCGGGTCGGGTTTTATACACCCCTACTTCCTATTTCATTATTTTTCTTCATATCAACCTAAGTTCGGTACCATGTAGAAGGAAGACAGCAATTTAATGTAAACCTTGGTCTAATGTAAGATCTCAACAGCAGAAATATATATAATTGGTGGAAACCAAGCCATGACAGAATGAAGAAAAAAGAAAGAACAAGTAGTTAAAAGCATAATACCATAACATTACTTAATTTAACATATCTGATCTTATTACATTGGAAAATTTCTTACATAAGGAGGAAAAAGTAACTAAATTGCTCTCTCCATGAATCTACAAGGAAAAACAACAATAGTTTTACAGGAAGCAAGAGACTTCCACACAAACAAAAACCAATTTGCAGCACATGGACTTCAATTGGTGTCGTCTCAATGTGCATCATCAACCAACTTTTCATCTTCCTTAACCTTTGTATAACAAGTTGAAATACCAATATATATATACACACATAACCACAATCATCACAGCAATTCTCTATAGGCTTTTTCAACCAGTTGGTGTGTTGTGTTTATCTGCAACTTCACCTTGGTAAAGCCAAATTCAATGTTGGTGGTGATATTGAAGTGTAGACTTATATTTGACCCAAAAACCTGTATTGAATTGCATTAGAAAAAATATATTCTGGAGTCTTTGTTCCATTTATTTTCTAAGGTTGAAAATGATCAGGTGCAAATAGCTTCTACTGAGAGTTTCTTCATAACATGTGGACATGGATCACCTCCAAAAATTGCAGGTGACACTGTCACGGTGCACGAACTTTGACCAACACAATTCTGTAACAATAAACAATGAGTTAGAACAACAACTTTGGTTCTGAAGGACACACATATGTAAAACGCAAACAGAGAACACACAAGATTGGATCGGTGTTCGGCCAATTGTTCCTACTACGTCTTCAACTGCAGAGTGGTTGCGGTGATTTTCTACTATTCAAACATAGGTTTACCAATAACAACTTGTGTTTAAATATTATAGTCCGGCTTACAAGCTTAGGGTTACAAATTATTCAGGCTCGAGCGACCTAGCCACTAATCAGTAAACCTTGAGTCATACTCAATAGAATGTTTTGAGAAAAAAGGGCCATAAATATTGATGGATAGAACGTTAAAACTGCAGATTTTAACTTCTTAAATCAGAAAAAATAATAATAATAAAGAGTGATGTTTTTCATGTGTAAAATTAGTGTCTGTTTAGAGCACCCTATCCACAATAAAAAAGTAACCATCATAGAAAAATAGAACAAGTAACAATACCTTTTGAAAGGCATCATATGACTTGTGAGCGTGACAGCTTCCTTCGCGGTAGTTTCCACAAGACCCGACTGGAGTGCCAAAGCTAGCAAATTTGATTGATGATATTTTTTGTCCAGGACCACATGACAAATGTGCTTTTGGACTCACAGGTATCTTAACTTTACCAGAAGCTTGCATTTGATAACTAACAAGATTTGGTTGCCACTCATAAATATCAGCACAAACACTATCTATATCTCTTCTAACCAAAGACACACCATTTGGATCCCCGCCCAATTCCTCAAACATAACCAACAAATTTCCTGTCGGCTTCAACCAAGATTTAGGAACATGATACCTGAAAATATCAACCAGTGATTAGTTTATCTAGAGTTTCTCATCAGCATTAAACAAAACTGTTAAACAAGCTACGTACGGCATATTTCTTACCATCGTTGAGAAGCCTCGCCGCAGTTGGATCCACATTTTTTCTCATTATAAGTTCCTGCATAATTGCAATAATCACAAGAACCAGATGCTTTATAAGCAGGCCAGTAGCGTCCCAAATTCTGTCCATTTAACCACATTTGACCTTTTCCCATGCTATTCATGTCTAAGGCCAACGGTGCAACTCCTGCCGGGGCGTCAAAAGTTGTCTGTAATAGCATTATAATGTATCAACATTTATAAGAATAATAATTAATTAAAGAGTATATTAAGAGGAATGGATCAATATTAATAATTAATTATGATACTCACTTTGTACCAAGTCAATGGCTGCTTGCGCGAAACTAAATATCCTTGGAGCCAGTCAACAGAGGAACTTCCAGTAAGAGAATGAAGACTCAAGGCTTCTCCTTTAAGACCAACCTGAACGAAACATGCATTCAAATGAATTTCAAGTAAACTCAAGCAAAGATGCAAAATGAGATAGCGTGGTGACTGTTTGAAGTACCTTGTATGACCATTTCTGCCAAGTTAAGTCCCTTCTTCCCTCGTTGAGACCATTCAATGAAATTGGACCAAGAACGCCGGCGTTCCATGTTTCAAAATGTGGGCCAATATTCTGTATATAAAGACACCAAGTGAATAACATAGACATAGCCATGACATCGACACCAGTTCATATTTTTAGATATGCGCGTGCGAACACAAATAGAGGAGGGAGAAAACAAACCGGAAGTCCAACTGCAACACTTAGAAGGGAGATTTTGTTAACACCAGCTCTAAGCTTCACACTCTCACTAAAGGTTAGTTTGGGGAAATCCACACTTCCATACGCAGTTCCTGGTCAAAAGAAGATAAATAATAGGCTCAATGTATTGAAGATGAAATTGAATGGAACATTGATTAATAGATCATGTCTTGATATATTATTACATGTAACGGTCTGATTCAGTGAATTCTCAAAAGTGTGTGTGTGTGTGTCAACTAGTATTTGCAATATTTCTGAAGCAAGATTGCAATATGTCTGAAGCGAGAATAGTTTTAGTAGTCAAAATAACTGGTGTTATTGAAATGGTATATGCCGAGGATTTGCTACTGACCTGACAGCTGACCATTGATAAAAACATGCAAAGCATGACCAGCAGATAATACTGTAAGAACAGGATTCTTTCCATTCCTAAAAAATCCTTCATTGGAGTTGATCACAACACTAGCAACAAGAAAAGGAACAAGATAAGTATTCAATATGATGGAACCAAAATGAATAAATATATCAACAATGCTGCAGAGTTATATGTGACTCACTCTGTAGAGTACCACAAATAGTCCGATAAATCTCTGGTTGCATTAACCTGTTCCAACAGGCCAGTCACAGTGAAGGAACTATCATCGGTAGTCGTAGTCTCTTCATTAAATGCTTGCCAAGAGAGCCCCCCATGAATAGGAATGCGGCTCATCTTCATCTGTGCGCTCTGCGAACCAACCTATACAAAGATTTCGAAACTTAAATCATCATTGTTGCTGAAATATGCTACTTGGTCAATGAAAATAAAAAGTTTGTTCTATTTTTTCCTCACCCTTGCAGTGTTATAAACAGTGTGCTTGCAGTTAGGAAGAATACTTATAGACCAAGGAGGTAAGTTGTAATGCTGATTCCCAAATGACACTGTTGCATAAGATTGTGGATTGTAGTTTGCAAGGAATGCAGCACAAGCTCCAGATTTTGATTTAAAAACATGAGCCTGTACATCAGCAAAGAAAGGTAAATATTTCTTCTAATTACACAGAAATCTAGATAGTAATTCAAAAATTTAAGATAACTCAATTCGAGATATACCTCCTGATAGTTTCCAAGACGAGTTACAGTAGGATCTGCAGAAACTAAAGCAGGTTCGCAGAGTTTAATTGCTCTGTGTAAATCCTTTAAATGACCCCACTTTGGTTGCCTTAGAAGTCCTGCGTAGCGAAAATAATAATATAACACAATGCATGGAATAAAGAAGAGAAAAGCTTGGTTTTCACTTAATATATGTAGATATAGATCATAGATGTTTGAATGTTGAGCATATACCGTATTCATCAAGAGGTGCATCATAATCATAGCTTGTGGCAATAAAAGGACCACCAGCGGTTCTTCCAAAATTTGTTCCCCCATGATACTGAAAAGAACAAAACAAAAGAGCTTAGTTGAATTAAAAAAACGGCGAATCCATACACCGACACTCTGGAATCAACAAATATTCAAGTTACCATGTAATAATTGATAAAGGATCCTCCTTTCTGTATAAACCTTGCAATTGAAAATGCCAAGTCTTCAGCAGGTCTATGAGGAACTGGAGTTCCAAAGCCGGTAAACCTACAAGGTTAACAAAGGAAAAAGAGCAATGATTCTTTTTTTCTTTTTCCTCAAGAAACATAAGTACCAGGGCACTAAATAAGAGCTACAAATTTATTTATACCAGCCAGTCCAAGCTTCTGTCCACATCTTTGGTTTGTAAGCCTTATTTGGAGAGAAATAATCACAATAGAAACCATTGCAAGTATTAATCTGCAAAATTTTACACTGGAATTAGAAGCTGGAAAATGACATTAAGTCGACACAACATTATCTGGAAAAATTGGATTTACATGCAAAAATACAATATTTCTTCAGCATATATAACTATGTTTATCCCTCCTTTGCTAAAAAAACAGGAAATTGAAGAGTGTCAAATTTTAAATTTTAACCACGTGCATGTAGGGTAATGATTTCATTAAAGTTATGATGCTAAAAAACTAGACATGATGGTGAGAATGAAATTGAAAGGAGTCAAAGGACTAAATAAGTGAAAATATCAGCCATGCATGCACATGGAGGAATAATATTAATTTTTCAAACTCTTTTCTCTTACATCTCCTTTTACGGACCCGGATTGCCTGCTGTAAAGATATCACCCAGTTCACCCGGCAATCAATCTCGGTCATTAATTTGAGATCGAACCATTCAAATTACACCGTCAGTAAATTAATTGTAAACTATATCAAACATTGATTTGAGATCGGATGGTCCAGATATGTAACACGATGATACAGTTACAGCAGGAAGTCCATTTCCCTTTCAATCTCTCCTTTACTTTCTTATTATCACATCAATTCTTTTTTCATTTCTCGTCCCTTTCTATCATTTTCTTAGTTACACTTCTCACACTCAACATTTACAATCTACAAGTTTAAAAAGGTAAAATGATTTTTCTTTAAAAGGTTACAAGTCAGTTTAACTTACAACAGGATCAGGAGCATCATCTTGTTTGCACATGACCCATGGAACACCAGTATTAAGTCCTACAGCCATATGTGCTGCCCACTGAGTATAGGCTTTAGCAGGAGCACCAAGTTCATACTCCATTGGTCCATATTCATTTTCAATCTGTGCATAAACAATGGTACCAAAACGCAATAAATTCATTACATATCTCCGTTTTTTCCTCAACTAGTAAAGTAACTAGATTAATGCTGTTTTTTAATATCTCCAAGAAAATACAAAGAAAGTAACAAGATTAACATCTTAACCTGAGATAGAATTATTGGACCACCCTGAGACTCATACAACCTTTCAGCTTTCATTATATTCACAATCTTAGTAGTAAATCTTTGCATTTGAAACTTCACCAAACAAAAACATTAAACAAAAGTCAAAATTAAGTTATCAGAAGGGTAAAGTAACAACATCAAATAAATAATATTTTTTTCTATTTATAGTGATTCTTAATAATATTATTATAACAGTTATATTACCTTAAATGGTCCATTGTCTGTTCTGAAGCTGATACCTGGAATGTACTTGAGCCAAACAGGGAAACCTCTACAAAAATGAACAAGGTAAAACTGTTAATAAAAATTTCAAGTAACCATAATTTTTGTTTGAGTAAAAGAAGAAATTAACATTAAACTCTTTTATTACCCAAAGTTCCATTCAGCACAAGCATAAGGACCAACTCTCAAGTGAACATAGAGACCTGCTTGATGCACCAACTTTATGAACTTCACCAAATCATAGTTTCCCTCAAAATAATACTTCAATAATCAAAAACACAAAAAAAGTGATTAGTTAAAATTACACTACAAGCAAAACAAACATAACAAACAAGGATTGTTTAATGTTAATTATTACTTTGCCAGGTGAAGGTTCATGTCCATTCCAGAAAACATAAGTTTGAATCACATCCAATCCTCCTTCTTTAGCCTTCTGGATAAGATCTGGCCACATCTAAAACAACAACAAAAACAGTTTCAAATTCAGTAACCCAAACAAACAAAAAAACATGTTTTTTTTCACAAAGGTTGAAACTTGAAACTATCCATTTGATAAAAACACAAAACAAAAACAACCCAGAAACACATTTGATGAAAATACCTCAGGGGTACTTCTGGGGTAATGAATAGACCCAGAAAGAAGTATTCTTCTTTGTCCATTAATGGTGATAGCTTTATGATCATATGATACAGAAGCTTCACCAAAACTAATCAATGAACTTGCAAGTATGAACAATAGCAACACATTGAGCTTGAAGGCCATGATAGTGTAAAGCAAAAGTGAGTTTTTTTACACTTTATTCTATGCTTCAATGTATAGGGAGAGAAAAAACATAAATGTTGTGTGTTTCTTCAACTTTTGTTCTGTTTTTCAACAATGTATTTTTTTTCTTCTTTTTGTATTGAAAAGTGTGAAAGGAAGGAAAAAAGATGAAACTTTTAAGAGAGAGAGAGAGTTTGTTTTTTTGTGTGTGTTTTGGGAATTAATGAAAATTGTTGTGTGAAGAATTAATCTTTGTTGTGGCAAAATGGAAGTGGTTTGCAGGTGCATTTATAAACATTCAAAAATGTGAGGAGTGGAGGGTGTGAGTGTTGGATAGAGGGAAATTAAGTAGGACCAACTTTTTCAGACAATTTTGGGACCCACATTTTGTCCTTTCAACCTCCAATAAAATTCCTTTTTCATTTATTTTGACTTAACCTCATCTCTCTATGTCAAATTAAGTGTTTTTTTTTTCTTTTTTATATAATATTTACTTTTTTTACTAATATTTTTTTTATTGTATTTCAATCTTCTAATTATTTTACTATATGTAGAGTCAGTCTTACATGCACAATCACAATTTAAATTATTTGGACACACAATAATAAAAGAAATTAAAAGGTAAATAAATTCATCACATCAGTAATCCATTTTTTCTTTAAAAAAATATTTTTATAAGTGTGTTCAATTTTATTTTTTTTAATTTAGGTTTGTTCTTAAACTAGTATTCTCTTTGTCTTAAAATAATTAAATCATTTGATTATTTCACACATGTTAAAAAAATATATGAGTAAAAGAGAACACTTATTGTGAGCCGACTAATGGAGTATTCCTTTTCATCCTATTCCATCATATCATTTATTTTTTGAACAAGTCTTGCATAGGCACAACTCTAAATAAAATTTATTTGAGCACACACAAGATTGATAAAATTTAAAAGATAAATTATATTAAATGATGTGACTAAATTATTTCACTTTAAAATTTTATAATTCATATGTGTATGCCTAAATACCTTTTATTTGGGGTTGTGCCCAACTAAATATTTCTCTTTTTTCCCCCTCTATATGTAATGAAATCAGCCACTCTAATTTTAAAATTACTAATAACATAATTTGTGTGATAAAAAATTATAGATTAACAATATTTTTACATTTTTATCTGTTGATATAATTTTTTTTAAAGGAATTAATTCTTTTTTCTTTTGAAGGAATGGAATTAATTCTTTTGTTAATAACAACTTAACAGCGACTGAATATTCGAGCTTGGTAAAGGTGTGTTTGGTTTGATTGCTGAAAACGCGTTTTTTGTGATATTTTTAAGGGTTTTGTTAACCAGTGCTTCCGGGGCACTAGTTAAGGAACCAAAAGTAAAATGAAAAATCAAATTTTGTATTGAAAATAACACTTTTTTAACTTTCAAAAAGTGAAATACACAATTTTCAAGACAAAATTCCTTTTTATAATTCTTTAAACAATGTTCCGGGGCACTCGTTAACATATTCTTATTTTTAAAGCAAAACGAGAAGGGACAAAGCTCCATTCCCATTGCATGCATTGCTTGCCATCATAAGTCATACCATACTAAAAAATAAATAAACTTGTGTATGTGTGAGAAGCTAATCGGCATTGCATAATAAAATTAAAAGGCTAATTGGGTTTAAAGAAATAATAGTAATTAATAAAAGCAAAATCAAAAGGAGCGAAACTCATCTGTTAAGTGTATATTTGAGTTCATAGTGAATTTGGCAAAATCATTGTGTCAAATCAAACATACACTAAACATGTTTCTCAAAATCACAATGAATTTTCATGTTGATATGAAAGCTTACATATTTGAGAAATCACGGTGAAAAAGGCAATGAAACCAGTAAAAGAAATAGAAAATATGAAACCAAACAATTACTAAGCCTACACGAAAATCGTACTTAATTGTATTTGACATTTTCGTTCATATTTTCATCTGTCAATACAATAGTATCATAGCTGAACCAAATATCAAACCTAACAATAGTATTTTTGAATCTTTAACAAATGCGCACTTGTTAGCTTAACCTTTTTTTAAATCAATTCCAAGATAACTAATGTCATCATGATAAAAATATTTTGATTCGTCAATTAGTGATCATTGTTTTCTAACAAATGTAGCATTATAGTCCTATAAGAAAGAGTATAAGAAGCAACCTTTCTATTTCATAAATAGAAAAAAGGGTTTACTTGGCTTAAGGAGAAAGGGAAAGAGAAAAGAAACAACTTAGGTGCTGTTACACAAACTTTATGAATTATAAGCATTATCTCATAATATTTGATTTCTGTTACAACTTCCAAATCCACACACAAAGCAATGAAGTAACGTTTTGCATATATGCACTTCACCCCCACTCACTCACCACCCCCCATGCATGATTGCCAACACCTACCTGGCAAGTGGCAACTTCACCTCCCTTCATTTTCATAATCATATGTATGTCAACAACTTATAAGTATCAAACAATAATATCTTAAGCCCTATTATTAAAATCATCCATGCCCTAATTTATGCATATATTCAGATTTAGATTTCAATTGTGTTTGACTTCTCATCTCCCATTAATTGAGTATATACTATATACATATAGTATAATGAGATTGAAACTCTTAATTAATGTGGCTCTGATCTTCCATATACTACAAAACTATTTTGTGGGAAACTTCCCAGGTATGGGAGAAATTGATTAATATAGATTAATGTTGAAAATTATTATAAAGGATGAATAGGATTGTGGAATATAATTAAGTTGTATTATTTGTGGTGTAGTACCTACAATACAAAAGGAGAGTAAAGCATGTATAAACAAATTAAAAGTGATGGGATCTAAGGATACATATCTTGCAAGGAATTGCTTCGTGTAGTGCCCCAATTACTCATCATTGGCTTTTAAACGTACCTAACTAAACTATAACTATTATATATTATTTGATGGTTATAAATTTATAATGCTCTTGTAAAGTTACACTTAACATAGGCTCGTAGACATATCCACCGAAACCGAAAGAATGAAAAAAAAACCTGGACATACATTTTGTTTTAGAAGTGTATTTAGCTATATAAATCAAATTATATCTAAAAAAAGGTATTTTAGGTCTATATATACCGATCAACTTAAAAAAATATGAATTATATTTTCTTATTACTTTTATTATTTTAGATTTTATCCAACCTTTTCACCATCTCCCTTTAGAGTTGCGAAAGAGTCGACCACATCCTTTACAAGTATCATCATTGTTGAGTTTTATTCAACCTTTGTTGACATCTCATTTCTTTGAAGATTGCGATGATGCGGTTGATCACTTGTTGTAAATCCTCTTCAAAAATCGTTTTGTTTCTCCGTGTCCACATGACCAACAAGTGGTCATGAAAGTTGTATAAGATTTTATACTTGTATTATATTACTAATTTTCTAACATTTTTGGTAATTTTTCCTTAAAAAAAAAACTTTTTGGTAATTTAAGCATATTATCCCGTACTTTTTTTTGTCCGTTGCATATTTCAATGTATTATAATAAAATAGAATTGAAAAATGGTATCCTATAAATTCATATTCTCTAAAGTATCATGTTAAATATCAAAATGAGGCATAATCTCATTGATATATTAATTTTATTTTTTTTTACAAGTAATTTTGCTATAATCTATTTAAATATATGTCTCATGACTTATTTAGTATGTTAAAACTCAAATAAACATTTAAGTAAGTTAATTAACATGGCATACCATAGTTAAAAAATGGCCAGACTATAGCGGTCATAAAAAATTAAAGACGACATGTTCCGAACCAACGGGGACAAGTTTTCCATTTTGCAGATCACCCACTCGTTTGACTGCGTGACGCACATCTATGCCATGCAATTCCAAAAGTGACAGCAGATTTTGAAATTTGTACTCCATTAGTACTTTTTCAAGGTTTTCCACAAGATATTTGCTTATAAATACGTACAAGATTTTGAAAAAGAAGTAACATTATATTTTTTTTTATCAATTTACTAAAATATACTACTTTTATTCAAGGTGTACTTACTTTATTGGTGGTTTTGAGCATCAACAAAGGAGACCTTCAATTTTGAGGTCTTAAACGGATCTCACATGGACACATCAATTCTTTATAATTTTTTAATGGGTCATGTTAACTTGTTAAGCATTAATGTCATTTCATTAATAATGAAATGTAAAGAATTTAATGAAAAAAATTAATATTAAAACATTTTGAACAATAAATTAACACAATTTCCAATACATTATTTCTATTATTGGAATTCTTGTGCCCTTACAAGTTATCATTTCCCTTTTTTAATAATAGTACTTAATAGGTACTCAACCCCCCAATGAAGACTTTCTAACAAAAGGTCTATATGTGTCCCATAATAACATTAAAAAGCCAAGGTAAATTGCAATTGAAAAGCAATAGTACAATGACAATGATTATTTTTAAGCAAAAGTAATGTGAGGTCCACTTAAGCATTGAGGTCTTAAGTGAGACCCTGGGTCCAAAAAGACCTCAAAAATAAATTTCACATTTGGGGTACCTATTAGGTACCAGGTCTTAAATGGTGAAGACCTCACCAATGTGGGGTACCTAATAGCATACTTTAAAGCATGAAAAATTGCAAACAAGCCCTTTAATTTGGGAAAATAATTTTTAGACACCCAAGAACTAATCACCGCCCGCTAGAGAGAGGAAGAAATAAAGAGACTAAAATGATAGATATGATAGAACAATTACGTGATAGGAGGATAGATATAGAGAGAGAAAATAAGGTGGTGAAAGAGTAGTGAAAAACGAATTTGGATCGTCCTTGTGAGCTTCCCTCAGTTGATAAGGATAATGCATAATACTTCCTCCGATCACATTTATAAGCAAAAAATGACTTTTTAGGTACATTGAATAAATGTATACGGTCACATTTATGGGTTAGATACATTAATTATTGGATGTACCTAAAAAGTTGTTTTTTGCTTATAAATATAACCGAAGGGAGTATATGCAAGATCTTGGGTTCGAACCCCAACCATCAC
>Ga0228711_1003805_pt1 | contig 23405 bp, 11 predicted proteins | sample MedpolnodulmetaG_2_FD_177996 | JGI IMG/M metagenome (GOLD analysis project Ga0228711, IMG submission 177996) | Root nodule microbial communities from Medicago polymorpha collected in Santa Monica, California, United States - brown nodules | ecosystem: Host-associated > Plants > Roots > Nodule...
CATGGCGAGTAGTGGTTTCTTCACCAGTGGGTTTGTGCCACGTCAGCTCTGAGGGTTAGACCGCCTTACTCGCCTCCCGAGTAACTTCACTCGCCATGGCGAGTAAACTGGTAAACTTACTCGCCTCACAAGTAAACATGTATTTCTGCCTATTTTGTTCTGGTCTTCGAAAAGTTGTCATTTGCATTTCTTCATGTTTTCTTGCTTCTAGAGTGTCCAGGCGTGTATTTTCCTACAAAGAGTTGGCATTAGATGTGAAAAGCATAATTGAGTGATTCTACAGTATTTGTGAGCTTTTCGCAGGATAACTTGCAAACCAAGTAATCAAAGTGCCTAAAATATACAGTCTATTTAACTCCTTTTTGACACTTATCAGTGTGCCTCAAATTTGTGATTAAAGGTACTTTATAGACGTTGATGTGGAGTCATTGGGCGGTTAATGGAAGGCTACAGACAACACTCTATTAATGTTGAGTTTGAAGTACGTTACATATCGTTGAGGTGTTACAGATTTGAATAGCTCAATTAGGCATTAAATTTGAGGCCTTTATTGGAGGTAGGGATGAGAATAGGTCAGGCCGGCCTACAGGGGCCTACGGCCTAGCCTACGACAGGCTAGTCCAGGCCAGGCTTTTTTCTTAAATAGAGAAGGCCTATGCTTTTTTTAAGCATATTTAGCTTAAAAGGCCAGGCAACAGGCCTCTCAAAAAGCCTCTTAAGCCTATTAGGCCGACCTATTTAAGTAATATAAATAATATTATTTATTATTATATTATATTTTATACTTTGAATTAAAATATAAATTTGTAAACCTTTTCAATAATTTAAGCTTTATTAGTATACATTAATTTTTTGCATGTATAAATGTATTATTATAAACTAGAATAGAAATATGATACAATATATAGTCGAATTCCCTAAAACCTCGTGTTGATTATCAAAAGAGAGTTTAATCTAATTGAATTATTAGTTCGCTGGTCCATTTAAACTTAGATCACATTGCTTATTTAAAGATGTTCATGAGATATAGGCTCTTAAACAGGCTAGCAGACCATATCAGGCTTTCAGAAGGTCAGACTCAGGTCTAAAAAGTAGGGCTATGACTGGCCGTAGGCTTGAAAAAAATATGGCAGGCCAGGATTAGGCCTTGCAAAGTCTAGCTCGGCCTAGCCTATTTCCATCCCTAATTGGAGGGAAGCATCTGATGTCTATTAGATTGAACTTTTACTATGTTGGGGCTTGTAATCATTTGGACTTTATAGCAACGAATTTTCGACTTTTAGCCGGTCTAAAACAAATATAAAGAAACATATAGAACAATTATTATTTTTAGGTGTTTGTGCCTTCAATCTTTTAGGTATATATTACTCTCTCCAATCCTAAATATAAGAGAAGAATCATTTTTTAAGTTTATTAAATAATTAACATATCTTAACTAGAATATAAACTAAACACATCTTTTATTCATTGAACCTGCAAAGGAAAAAAAATCTTCTCTTATATTTAGGACTAGGGGGTATATAGTGATAAAATTTGGTAACTTCAAATTTGTTGCTTAATAATCTAGTATTTACTAATAATAATAATATTATTTTATCACTTATCCACAATTAACAAAATATTTTAATATAAGTATTTACATAAAAAAATCTTATCTTATATTTAGGACTAGAAGGGTATATATTGATATAATTTGGTAACCTAAAATTTGTTGCTTAATAATATAATATTTACTAATAATAATATTAGTGTATACGATATTGCCCTAATTATCAAAATCTATGGATTAATCCCTAGTAACTTGATCGACATAGGATTTGTCAAAAACAAAAAGTAAATAAAGATGAGTTGAATTTTAAAACACACATTTTTTTCTTTATCAAATTAACACCGATCAAATCACTATCTTATTGGTCGAACAAGACAAATTAAAAAAGTAGAAGTATTTTAAAAGTCGGTGTCTATTGCTTAAAATTTTGAAGGTTTTAGTTTTTGTATCATTAGTCTTCTGCGTAACAGGTTATCTACCAAAGATAACCTGGCTAGGCGTGGTGTAATTACTCATGAGGATCTTTTGTGTGTGAGTGGGTGCGGTGTGGCGGAAACAACATCCCACTTGTTTCTTAATTGTACCAGTTTTGGCTCTCTTTGATATATGGACTGTGCTTGGCTGGGAATTTCTTCGGTTGACCCCAATGTTCTTCAGGATCATTTTATACAATATGCTTATTTGACATGTGGCTTTAAGGTGTGGTTCACTTTTATGCATTTAATTCGGTTTACTTGTGTTTGGGTCATTTGGAACGAAAGAAATGATTTAATTTTTAATAATAATGATAAATCTATGACACGGCTTTTGAACAAGGTTAAGCTTATTTCTTTCCAGCGGCTGAAGTCATAGGTTGCTAGTTTATATGTAGGTTTCCAAAGTTGGCGGCATCACCCTTTTGATTGTTTGGGTGTCAATTGATTTGTTTTTGTTTTTCGTTCGTTGTATTGAACTTTAAAGCTTTTATCTGACACATCTTGTACTGAGGAGAATTTTTGATTGATATCTTTAATATAAATTCATTTTGCCTTGTTAAACGAAACAAGATGGACCACTGATTAAAGTGATTCATAGTAGAATTTGTTATTTGCTAGAATTCCTAATGCAAAAATATTAAGATAATAGTGTAATAATGTGTCGCGAAAGAGAAATTCAACTTAGGTAAATAAAAAAAGACTATCTATCATGCAAGCATCGATAATCAAATGAAGGGTCGGGGTCAGGTAGGGAGTATAATAATCTAATCCTATCAAAATATCAATAATTAAACAATACATGAGACATATCATTGTCTCATTCTCCTACTCGTAGAATAGAGGACAAAACATTAGATGAGAACTAAATTAAAGGTTTTGGCACACCCAAAGTCCCAAACATCTAAACATGACGTTATTTTTAAAATAATCCTCCTTTATTAGTAGTAAACTAATCTCCTTAATTAATCATCAAACCCTAAAGACACATTTTCTACATGTAAAAACGTAGGTAACGACATTGCCAAAACAAAACGGAGCACCCAAAGAAATAACATATCACCCAAACTTTTCTGGGCTACAAAGTCATAGCCCTTTCTGCCTCCTTTCCTTATCTTTCAAAATCAAAATTCCTTTTATGTTCCCTAATACCACAAACTCACAAATGACACAATACAGAGACTACACACTCCTCAATTCAACGAGATATTTTTAACCACCGTGTCAATATGATCTAAAACGAACAATACCTCATAATCTACGCTACTGTGGACTTATGTCAAAACACTTTCTATCTTTGAATTTTCTCTCTCTTACCAAATACTGAACTAAACACACCTTTTCTGACATACCTTCTGTACAAACTTTCTTTGTCTTTCCCTCTCATTTTTTGTCACTTTTCTCTCAAAAGTTTCCTCCAAAGTTTACGATTCTCTCTATCAAAATTTTCTCCCTCATCACGATCATGCTTCAAAGCTTGGTCCCTCGTCCCCCTCTCTCTTCCAAACCTAATAATATGAATACCAAACGCGCTCAACGCGAACACGACGACGACGACACCAACGTTCATGAACCATCTTTCAAAAGACCTAACTACTCCAGCGAGAAAACTGTGGCGGAACACGACGACGAACAACAAGTCTTTGAACATGAAACCGAAACCGAAGGAGAAGAATCTACAGGTCTCAAACTTCTAGGACTTTTGCTTCAATGTGCTGAGTGTGTTGCCATGGATAACCTCGACTTCGCCAACGACCTTTTACCGGAGATAACCGAACTCTCTTCACCGTTTGGAACTTCACCGGAGCGAGTCGGCGCGTATTTTGCACAAGCCTTACAAGCGCGTGTTGTGAGTTCTTGTCTTGGAAGCTACTCGCCGTTAACTGCTAAATCGGTAACGCTAAATCAGTCACAGAGAATCTTCAACGCGTTTCAATCCTACAACTCGGTTTCACCGTTGGTGAAATTCTCTCACTTCACTGCGAATCAAGCAATTTTTCAGGCTTTGGACGGTGAAGATCGTGTCCACATCATTGATCTTGATATTATGCAAGGACTTCAATGGCCAGGATTGTTCCACATCCTTGCTTCGAGGTCGAAGAAGATCCGTTCCGTGAGAATTACCGGTTTCGGATCTTCTTCGGAGCTGTTAGAATCAACCGGGAGAAGACTCGCCGATTTCGCGAGTTCACTCGGTTTACCGTTCGAGTTTCATCCGATTGAGGGTAAAATTGGAAGTGTAACTGATCCGGGTCAACTCGGTGTTAGACCGAATGAAGCAATTGTGGTTCACTGGATGCATCATTGTTTGTATGATATAACAGGAAGCGATTTAGGAACGTTGAGATTGCTGACTCAGCTGAGGCCAAAATTGATCACGACCGTTGAACAGGATCTTAGCCATGCTGGTAGCTTCTTAGCGAGGTTTGTGGAGGCTTTGCATTATTACAGCGCGTTGTTCGACGCTCTAGGGGATGGATTGGGTGTGGATAGTGTTGAGAGGCATATGGTGGAGCAGCAGCTGTTGGGGTGTGAGATAAGGAACATTATCGCTGTGGGTGGGCCTAAGAGGACTGGTGAAGTGAAAGTTGAGAGGTGGGGAGATGAGTTGAAACGGGCTGGATTTCGACCCGTTTCGTTAAGGGGTAACCCAGCTTCTCAGGCGAGTTTGTTGTTGGGGATGTTTCCTTGGAGAGGATATACTTTGGTGGAAGAGAATGGTTCTCTCAAGCTTGGTTGGAAGGATCTCTCTTTGTTGATTGCGTCTGCTTGGCAGCCATCGGATTTGATTGCTTATGTCGATTAAGTGTATATTTGATATTACGGTGGCCACATCAAAAAAATTATGATCATTGCGTGATTTTGTTGAAGCAATGTTTTACAAAGTTACGATGATTCACCATGATTTTACCAACAAGACCAAAGAAACACTGATTTCAGCCTGATGATGTTCATAGTTTGTCTTTGGTGGGAGAGCAACCGATGATTAATTTCTCTCATGCTTATGCAATGTCTCTTGTCTTGAAACTCAGAGAAAAAAAGGACATGGTTGGTAGAGAAGAGAATCTTTTAAATTAGTGAAGTGTCATAAGTGAGAAGTCATTCACATTGTCAAATGTACTAGTTCCTTATAATTTTTTTCAAATTTTTATAATAATCGTTAATTGATTGGTTCTTAAAAAAAATTCGTCAATTGATTGGTTAAGCACAATGGATAATTGTCTGTGTTTAGGTCCTAAATACGTGGGAAGTCAGGGTGAAGTTATTAGGGAGGAGATGATAATATAATGGTCATGTTAACTGGTGTCTGCACACTGGTTAAAACAAATAAATTTGTATTGAGAAAATATTTTCTATACACTTAAGTGTTTTTTTTTTTAAAATAATACAGTTAAGTGTTGATATCATAAGTTTTATAAATAATTTAGTATATCATTTTCTGAACTACAAAAAATCTTTCAAAGGTGTATATCCAAATCAATATTATTTAAACACGCTGGAATGGAATCAACAGAAATAAACAAAAACAGATCAGCCATATCAATTGATATCATTTACTTTTATTCTCTTTTTATTTTGTTGTTTTCGTTTGTGTCTGTCGAAATAATACTGATTTTGATATACTTTCTCTCTTAAATATTGTTTCAGAAACACCTTTTTAGCATCTTCCACGTAATGTACTCTACTTATAATTATGATTCGTCGATATGAAACACGGGTACTTTTTGTTTCCAAGTCTTTAACGTCTGAGAATTCCAATGTTAATTGGGATCAATAAATAAATGATTGTTTCTACAAATAATGGCAGTAAACAATGACAACAGCGGTTTCGTGGGAAATTTGCATACTCCATCTTTGGATTGAGTTGATATGAAAATGACAATGCAGAAAATTTGAATACAGGAGGTATTATATTTATTATTATGCGTAGGGTTCTAAAAATTACTTTTTTCAGTCATTATTATAAACAAAACTCTATTTTTTAAATATATTGAATAATTAATGTATCTAAAAAATTAAGTTTTGTTTATAATAGTGACCGAAGGAATTAGTAAATAAGTCTCAAATGTTTTGTCAAAAAAAAAAGTCTCTAAATATGTAAAATATTGTATTATAATATCTGGATTTAAAAAAGTTACTAACACATTTTCAAATATATCCATTATTAGTAATTTTGTCGATTAATTTTAGCAAGTAAAAATATATTTGAGGGTCAAGTTAACTACTTGAAACACATTTAAATATCAAAATGACTTATAAAAGACCCATTTAAATTTATTTTTGTAATTTAATGTATATAAAGACTATGCAAATTTAAAACAACACGTTACACATTTGAAAAATTACAAACAATTCACTCGTCACATTGGTTGGTTCAACTAGACAATTATTATTACTTTGCATTTTTTGAAAAACAACACATTAAAATGCATAACAACAATAAACCTAGATGTGTGGAGAAAAGGAAAGTAGTAATCAATCTCAAAACAACTTCAGACAACAATAACAATAAAAAAAAACCTAGATCTAATCTAGAAATCAAGTGTAAAGCACAAAACCACAAGCAAAAGATAAATAGAGAAAAGAAACAAACACGTCAAGAAGTGTTTACACAATTCGGTCCAAATGGACCTACAATGGAGGAGAGACGGGTCTCTCTAATCTATTATCAATGTGTTTTTTACAAAGAGATATAAAAGGGTTACAAGAAATTAGTTTTAACAAGCACACAAAGAACAAACTCTAATTTCTACCATTTTCCTAATCTCTCTAATGAACAAGACACTCAATGATTTTCACTCAGCCAAGATGTTTACAAATGTTTTCCAACCCAAGAGAACCTCTCAATAGAACCCTCACTAAAAACCTTCATCCCAAAGTTACCTCCTTTGATTTCCCAAGTATCCATCTCTTGAAGCATTGTTCAAAACAAGAACAATGAATGCTTAAATAGTTCCCAAATACTGTCAAAATCGTGTCACGATTGTCAGAATCGGGTCATTATAAGTTTCGTACACAATACAATACTACAACCTTATCCCAAAATTGTGTCACGATTTGATTCCAGTAGTAACCTTGCATTATGCCCAAAAAATCGTGTGACGATTCTTCAGTTTCCAAAACTTAATTTTTGAGTCAAATTACAACATTTCTCCACCTTGGCTCTAAATTGATGGTGATGTCAATTTAACTATTAACCACCTTACCCTTTTTCATTTTCCTTCCATCCAACTATACCTGTAGCTCCTTAAGCTTCCACCTTTGTACCTCTTCAACCTTCAGAACGCCTTCCGATGTCTTGAAGATCATTGCATCCAACTACACTAGGATTTTAGGTAGTTCCACAAGTCTACAACATAAACTCTTCAACCACGAAATGCCTCCCGCTTCCTTAAAGATCTTCTTGCATCCAATTACTCTTGGTCTTTTAGGTAATCCCATAAGACATGCCATACATTCTTAAAACCCCGGAATATCTTTCGTCCTCTTCAAGAATTCCCTTGCTCACAACTAGAGCATAACAAAGAATGTCTCCCTAGTCGTACCATTTAGGTGTCACCAAATCCACCATAAGTTGGGCTTTCTCTACCTTAACTTTCAAATACATACATCCACTTTAACTTTCACCTTGCAACTTCACCTTTAAGGTTGATCACGAGTATTCTTTCATCCGCCTCTCTAGGTTGACGTTGAATGTTTAAGATCTCTCCAGGCGAACATTGATCTACAAGGCATCATTACCAAGGTGAGAAACATCACCTTCTTCATTCCCCTAACAAGACACCACCAAATCACCTGCATCCTCATAATCCTCGAAGACAACTTGCGTGTAGTTATCATTGTCCTTCAAAGTATACAACAAGAGTATAACATTGTCTTCATCCTCAAGATGCACCTCAATGTTCTCCAAATCATCAAAAATATTGTTGAAGTCTGTTAGTTGCTCCATGATGGTCTTTGACTTCGCCATCTTGAACGAGTGGAGTTGTTGCTTTATGAATTTCCTATGAGTCAAATATATGGTCATATACAACAACTATAACTTTGACCACATCTATTTCACGGTAGTTTCCTTCACGACATCCCTCAAAATTTTATCCCTGAGGCACAAGACAATATCACTCCTTTCCTTATCCACCATCTCGGTCTTCTCCACTTGTGACATGGTGACAGGTAATGCACATTTACCCTTCAAAGCTTTTGTCAGACTTTTGTTGGATCAAAACCAATTGAATATTTACCTTCCATAACCCAAAATCATTATCTCCGTTAAATTTCTCAATGTCCCACTTTAAACCCAAGGTACTCACTTAATTAATTCACTCCTTTGCCCTGCAGTGGTTGTCAATTGTTGTGAATTCAGACTCAAATCTCACACCAATAAACTTAGATGTGTGGAACAAATCAAAGTAGTAACCAATATCAAAGTAACCTCAAGCAACAACAACAATAAAAAAAAACCTAGATATAATCTAGAAATTAAGTGAAAAGCACAAAACCACAAGCAAAATAAAAGAGAGAAGAGAAACAAACACACCAAGAAATGTTTACCTAGTTTGGTCTAAATTAACCTACTCTGGGGGAGAGATAGATCTCTCAAATCCACTATCTATGAGTTCCTTACAAAGATATATAAAAGGGATACAAGAAATTAGCTTCAAAATGCTTACAAAGAACACACCCTAATTTCTACCATTTTCCCAATCTCTCCAATGAATAAGACACTCAATGATTTTCACTCACCCAAGGTGTTTACAAATGTTTCCCAACCCAAGAGAACCCTCACTATAGACCTTCAACCCTTAAGTTACCTCCTTTGATTTACTAAGTTTCTCTCTCTTTAAGCTCTGTTCAAAAAAAGAACAGTGAATGCCTAAATAGTGCCCATATACTGTCAAAATCGTGTCACGATTGTCAGAATCGTGTCACGATAAGTTTCGTACACAGTACAATACTACAACCGTATCCCAAAATCGTGTCACAATTTACTTCTTTTAGTAACCTTGCATTCTGCCTAAAAAAATCGTGTCACAATTCTTCAATTTCTAAAATTTCATTTTTGAGTCAAATTACAACAACCATCTCATACATGTTTTCAATTTACACGAGTCTTCTCAAAATTCGTCATGATTGCCCTGATGTTGCGGATGAGGATTTTTAGATTCTAGTTTTGCAATTATTTTTTTGACTTGTAATTGGGATTCAATTGGTCAGATTGAGTATGCATTATGTGGGTGTGGATTTATTCAATTTACGTATTTTTCATTAGTGTCAAATTATGAACGAGATAGACACAATAATAAAAATGTAAGATCCATATTAATAAGTGAACTCCATTAATAAGTCATGATAATCTTCTACTTGTATCCACACCTTTCGTAAATAGACATTAAACTTAGATAGATAAATGGAGCCAATTTGAACTAGCATTATGCATACACTTCAGGTTACTTTTTAACATGAGTTGTTTATACCCAGATAAAAATATATTTTTTATTTAATGACTCATTCCATAAAAAAATTATTAACATTTTATTTAGTTTAGCAACAATTACTACTTTTCTCTTTCACAATAGCTTGCTTCTTAATCTATGTTGAACTTTTTATCTGATAACGAGGCTGGAACTTCTCAAAGAAGGAGAAACACCAAGGCATCACTCTTTGTTTTTTTAGATGAAATGAGAAAAATACAAGTAGTATTTAACCCCACAATCAGGTAGGAAGAAGTACAAGGCCAAGCATCACTCTTAATTGACTAAGAATAATTTGGAAAACAAGATAGCCTAAAGCATCACAATTCTTGCTAGAAATTGTAGCAGCCCTATTGACTATTTCAGCTAACGAGTGTCATATAAAGGACAAACCTTGTTCTATTTTTTCTCCAAATTTTGTCTTAATGCGGACACCAAATGATATGAGAGGAAGAGATAAAATAAAGTAATGGTTGGGAATTGAGATTTGGATTTGAATCAATGGACCAATTCGTGCTGCCTCTGTGACCAAATTTCAATTCAAAGTTAAGATGGTCTCAAATTTGAAAAAATTCAATAAACCCCGTTATTCACACCAAAACAAAATAAGTAACTTGATCAGAAATTCAGAATACGTGATCACAAATATTCATACCGCAAGTTCATCCATAAAGCATTATGAATTCATGGTCAACAACTTTCATAAGTACGCGCAAACATACCATAAGCCCATCCACACAATAACTCATAAAAAAACTGTCCAAAAATGTATCATTGATCCAAATTCGAGGGAATATGTAAATTGGTCTAAATTATGATCATTAGTGAAGATAATGATTTGACTTTATGCTTTAACAAATTGTCAGTACCATTGAGAAGGATGACCAAACTGGAGCAGTGTTCCGCCGAATTGGATGTTGGGGTGGTACATGCGAACACTCCACTCAGGTCAGCAAAGAGTGAGGGGTTCATGGTGGGAAAAAAAGTGTTTGTTATATTTGTTGTGAATGGATGTATTTACAAGTGTCAAAGAGGTGCAGTTGGAGTGTGATGGAGGGGCCTTTACGAATGGCGTCACTCAATGCCTGGATCGATAATTGTTGAGAGGCATTTTGAGTTGAAGAGGATTCGAAGCTGGGAGATTGATTCTGCTGGAGAGGATCCTTGTGGAAATGGGCCTCAATATTGTGACTCGTGAGGAAATTCTTGAGGGTCATCCGCATTAGTTCAAGAGCAATCACACTAGTGAGTTGGATACATGATCGACCTTAAGATTAGACCACTAAAGTCCTCATTTTAGGCCCACGAATAAGAAATTATTTATCATTAGATACAAGCAAAAATGATTCATATTTTGACAAAAAGACAATATATATTCAACTTTGTTTTAAGTTTCACTTACTATTAAAGATTATTGGACCGACTCTAGTTGGACACAATATCTTAACCTAAAACCTTAAGACATTAAAGTTATGAGCCTTCTCGTTTAGAAAGTGTTCAACCTTCATTTTTCTAAATGATACTCCCTCCGTCCCGGATTAACTGAGCCAAAAGTTCATTTCACACGTATTAAGAAAAATGTATAAATGAAGGAGAAAGAGAAATAGTTTTAAGTGCATTTGTTAAGTATTGGTGCATTCTCCACTATCATAAATGTAAAGTGAAATATATTGAATTGAGAATGATGAAAGTAATATTAAGTAGAGTTATAAAGGGAAAAAAGTAATTAATATTGTATTGAAAAGTGAAATGACTCAGTTATGTTGGGACACTTTTTTTTTGCAAATGACTCAGTTATTATACGACGGAGGGAGTAAAAGATTTCAAACTCACATCACACTTGCTAGAACAAAGATGATGAAGGAATTGACCTTGGCCCAATCGGTAGCAACAAATTTATCTTTGCCTATGTAATAACGATGCTTTAATGGAGGAACAATTTCACAAATGTATCTATCAATTCTTAAAATTAAAGCATTACTTTAACCACATTCACAATTTTAGAGATCAATTTGCCTATTCAAGTCAAGTAACAAAATATCTTGTGCTGAAGGTCATAACCAAGTTTTTCTTGAAAATGTTCAAACTATATACTGATTTTCACATATGAACGAAGAAAAGGAATGAAGGCTTGACAAATACATTGGATTCATATTACATAATTTTCATGTAGGAACAAAGGAAATGATTGAATGCTTGAAAATTTTCAAATACTTTGTGGATTTTCGTTGTCAAGGTTTAAATCGTTGTTTCACGGGTTGGAGTGTGAGCTTGTGCTCACACAATGGCTCTTGGTGCCACTTGTGCATTTAATCGGTTCTATTTACTAATAGAGTGATTAAACTCAAGTGATTAAAGAGTTTTCTTCAGAATAAATTGTTTGGAATCACTACTAAAAAAACAAAAATTAGTGAGGGATATTTAGTGAGGGAAAACGTGAAATCCCTCTCTAATTCTGTCACTAAATTTTGCGACCAAGGAATTTGTGAGGAATTTCATTTTTTCCGTCACTAATTTTCCTCGCTAATTTTGCTTTTTCTAATAGTGAATAACTGAGTTTTTTTTAGATGAAACAATTATTGGTCGGATATCATATCTTGACCGAACTTCGAATTACCATATCTCCTTCCCAAAGAATCGGAGGATTAAGACCCCAAAAAATATTGTTCTATTTACTATTATATATTTGTTGTTTCTCAACAAAAAAAAAAATTGTGGTCAATGAACTCTACTTAAGGAGAAATCGTTCAAGAGAATCCAAACGATCGATTTCTGAATTGAACAATTCTTGATTAGCTTTTACTTGCCTTGGTGAAACTCTATATTACTAAGACAATTTCCCCTAGATTTGGAGGATTGAAACCAAAAAAATGTTGGTTGTTTAAGATATTTGCACATACATTAAGTATTTACTTAATTGATTTGTACAAGAAACAAAATGCTTGCTTGATAGAACTCATAGATGAAAGAAAAGTATATTGATTAATGATTAATAAGAGAATTGTTGATTACATTAAAGGATACACCAAGACTTTTATAGCCAACGTGAACAACTAATCTAACTAGTGTAACTAATTATTGTAACTAACTATTACATCTAATATTATATTATGTAAGAGCTGGGTAGAATTGTCAAGTTTCAAATGCAATACTCACATTACTTGAACGAATATACTACCTGCCTAATTAATTTAGCTTGTAGCACAATAACTTACGTTATTAATTAAATGACTGATATACATAAATTCCAAAATAAACAGATACTAATAATTAAACTTGCACTTGATTAATGTAACAGAAAGTCATTAATTAATTAATTAAAAATTGAGGATATTAGTGTAGCACTCCAGTTTTGTTGCCAAGGACTATTAAACTGAGCCCAAAACGTATCTTGGGTCCAATCTGCAGCTATAGGTAACTGAAGCTCAGGTACATTGTCCTTCCCTAAGGGCAATTGCAAAGATGTTCCACAAGCTTTTTTGTTATCTTTCACAATTTTTTCATGACTTGACAAAGAAACCATATCTTCAGTTTTAATTATTTCATGTTCAGATTCTTTCTTAGGAATGACTTGTTGGAACAATAAGGGCATGGACATGTGTTGGTCTTGTTGTGTGTAGTTAAAGGAGATTGTGTCCGTAGAGGAAGAAGGTGGGGAAGATGTAGGAGAACCCACCATTTGTTTCATCTCTTCTTCTTCTGCTGCTCTTTGTTCAAGCACTTTCAAGGAAGTTGCCTTTCTATAAATCTTGCACAATACTATGTCCTGTCAAATACGTACCATAGTATATTATTAGTATATAGTTATTTTGCTATAAGTAGAAACAGTAAACCAATTTCATTAGTTTATGTTTGCTTGAGATTTGAAGACATTTAATCTTAATTAGTTGCATGTCTTAATTGGAAATTCATCATGAAAGAAACAAAAGGTTCATAAGGGGACCACAATACTTGTACAGAAAGAAAGTGTCACTACCTAGCTATCTTCATGGAAATTTCCCTTCCATGTAAGAGATATGCACATTAATTATTTATTCACTTCTACCTATAAAATTTAACTCCTAGCTAGTCCAATTTATGACTATAATAAATAAATTCCCTCTTGTCAACAAAGAAAAAAAGATCCCCCTGTTATTTGGGAGAATCTGGCCATAACAAGCATATCATCTTGCAAGAAATTATGAATAAATCAATGGAATATATATATAATTGAATGAAGGAACTTATAATTATTTTTTTATGAAGTGTCATTTTTGTTTTTTGGTTTTAACCATCTAGGGGAGAGTGACCATAGTAATCTGGAGTTTGGTAAAGAAGTAAGTAAAGTATGGCTAATAATTGTTTCTACGAGAAATCGAATTTGGATTCTCTCGAACAATTCGTCTAATGAAGAACTCATTAATTACTTAAGTTCAATCACTTGGTTTATGAAGTGTCATTTTAGTAATAAGATTTTAAGTTTATAACTAGTACATTATAAAATGATTACAAAATATTACTTTAACTAACAATAATTTTCTCCTTCCCATATATTTTTTTTAAATTGAACGACGGATAAATTAACCAACAATGTAAATCAAATGACATAAACCCGTGATATATATCAAAATCACATGGGCATGAATCTAAAACTTTACTCACATTCATTCGTAGTTGAAATTTATATACTTATGGTCAATTAGTCATCATGTGATAGGAACCAAAAATACACTACTGCAGAATGGGTCTAATGTAGACTAATATAGTTCAAATTCAAATGAAAAAAGATATATACAATACCTTAGGCAAGGGGCTATTGTCAGGTAAACGGTATTCATTCATAACCCAATCAGTCTTGGTTCCTCTTGGAGCTCTTCCCTCATAGAAAACCAACGTCTTCCTCAATCCAATTATGCGTTTTGGATCCGATAAGGTCACGATTTTCCGGTCCGAACCAGTGGCTTTCCAGAAACCTTTCTCAGTTGTGCGGTTAGGCCTTCCTCCACTACCATGTTTTTTGTCCCTTGGCACGAAAAAATACCATTCTCTTTCCCCAACCTTTGACAAACCTAGTATATCATGCAAAACATTCATAATTTTAATAATATATATCAAAATAGTCACTTTAATTTCAAATTAAATTAATGTCTAGGAAAATATGTAACACATAATATGGTACTAGCAATTGATTGATTAGCAATATACCTGGCAAGTCACAAGGATCATGATGATAGATATTGAGAAAACCAATGACATCATAACGAAGTTTTTTGCCAACAACCATATTTTTAAGATAGAAATCAAGGAGTTCTTCTTCTGTGGGGTGAAATCTGAATCCTGGAAGTGTAATTTGCTCAATACTCATATTGATGTCTTCCATTGATGCCATGTATAATCAATATATTCTCTAAGCTATGAGTCACTATGTGGTAGCAAGCTTTTTAGCTATATAATGTTGTTAGGGTGGTCTTATGTTTTTTGTTGTTTGGGAAGAGGAAGGAACATAAAAGCTAGTGTTGTTAGCTGCTTATGCAAACACTTGAAAAGACTTATTAATTTGTTGAGGGAACATGTTATGAGAGTGTATTTATAAGGAATGGTTGGTTTGGTAATTGATTAGTGCTTGTCTATGCTAATAGGTTATTTTTTTATATTTTAATTATTAACTAAGATTGTGCTATGACTTGGTCATATAAGCAGATTGCCTGCTGGTGTTAGTACCATAAGTGCATAGGGTGAAGCAGGGATCTGACGGTTCACATTTTTTAAATCTATGTTTATAAGTATTTTATACGGTTGAGATTGTCTAGATTGTGATGGAGACCAAAGAGAGGATTATAAGTCTTTGTAGAATATCATATCATGATAAAATATGAAAATGGATTTGTTTAATTGAGAAATATGGAAATTATGATGAGATTTGGGTGGTAGGGCCTAGTAGAGTGGGGACCCACGCGTCTTGACTAGAGACTAATTGTGGTGTGGGTCATGAGACGACTCCATGACGAGAAATGTACATATTATCCCTCTATACCTTTTTTTCTTCTTATTTTGGACTTATATCCGGGTGATTCCTCTAATGGCCATTCTTGCTTATCAATAATTTCTAGGAGAATCGACATACTAATTTCTTCCTTTTTTTATAATTCAACATGTTAAATGAGAATGATGTTGGGTTACCAGGGGTGTTTTCATGATCATCCATGTTGGATCAAGAACAATCATAAAAGTGAGTTGAATATCATATTTTAATCCAAAATATTTTATTAAAACATTGAGTTTATGAGTCATCTCATGACAACGAGAGAGGGTAGGGACATATTTTACTTTTTCCGTCTCCACCTCCGACTCTCATATATTTACATGTTATCCTACTCATATTTAAATGGGATGGAAAATTGAATCTCATCGTCGTCTCTGACGGGTTTGGGTATCCCGTTCCCGCAGTAAATCATTTTTTTATTAAAAAAAAAAGATTTTTCCAGCCCCGATGGTATGTTGTAATACATTATTCAATCCTCAACCAAATGATTTGGTTATTTCTTTAAATATCATTCACATTTTATAACATGACAATTATCAAATCAAATAACATGACATATTAACATATAGGCAAAATATCAATTTTCTACATTCGGGACAGATTTGGATATGAGTTCGGGATGAGTACCTATATCTTCGTTACTCGTCTTGTACCCATGTTTAAAATTGAGGAAAGCTCAAACTCATACCGAAACTCAGTCAAAGCGGCGAATACCCGTCAAATCAAGGTGGGATTGGACGAGTAACCGCGGACACGGGTTTTGCTGTCATGCCTACATATTACTCAACATCAAGTGTACAATTTTTCATCTATGAACACTTACACCTACGTTGTCCTTGATACCATTATAGGATCTTGAGAGGAACTTGAATGATCGTCCACATTAAATTAAGAGTATTGGCATCACACAAATGAGTTAGATATCATATCTTAACCACATCATTCCATATTTCAAGCAAAGTGTCAATTGTGACAAAAAGGGATCTCCGTCTTCCGAACACAACATTTGCATATAACATTATAGCACCTTCAAAACAAGGAACAATGAATCTAACACAACTTTATGGCTTGAAATTACAATCAACATCATTATCCAAAGAGAACAACAATGGTGAGGTAGAAAGCTCCAATGGTAATTTTGGCTTCAACACTCCAATCCTAAAACGACATATGAAACTCTAACCAATTGAATTTGTTCTAAGAATTAGACACCGGAAACAAAACTTAATGGAAGAACAAGATGATTTGAGTGATTAGAGAAGAAATTCTAGAATTTTAAGATTAATCGTAGAAATTCTATGAAACATGAGGATGAATAACACTTACTCATTTGAAGTAAGTATTCAGTTGTCAAATTCACAAGAACTTGAATGATATTATGTCGTTTAACAATAATTATAGTCTTAAGTTAAAGAATGATTTCCCAAAATTAAAATACCACTCGTACCAACATGACTAGGGTTGCCCTCAGAAACCCAATATGGCTTGATTTGACCCAACCACAAGGCAGTTTACTCCAAATTACATTTGTAATGATGGGAACAACATTAGGATGATCTATTACTAAAAATCTTTAAGAATAGAAAGATTAATAAACAATTATATAACTTATCGGTGAAATTATGGTGACATTTTTTTTGTTACTAAATTAATTTGAACATTTTAACTAATCAAGTGATCTCAATTCATAGTATACATAACAATCTTAGATAGACTAGTTGTTCTAGCTTTATTAGGACTAGTTTTTTAGAGATAAATTTAGTTTACCAAACTATCATTTTTTGTTGATTCTTTTTGTTGAGTTTTTTTTTAGGAAACTTTTTGTTGAGTTTTGGTTCCTCGACTTTCTAATTTTCATTTTCTTTATTTTAATCTAATATAATTATTAGGGGTGTAAGTTTCCATTTTGCACCCTCCAACCTTTTTACCGTTATAGATCTCAAGGTTTTTTTTTTTTTTAATGTTTCTAACAAGTATGTATGTCTCTCGGTACTAAATTCTTAAAATTTGAATGGGAGAGTCCATCATAATGTTACAATTTTTTTTAATTACCAATAAATGTTTCAATTTTGAAAACGACTATTCATTTTATTTTTTTGGTACAAGACTATTCATATTATTTTAATCGAAGTAACAAATCAACTTTATTCGATATGCTTCTTCAAAAAAAAACTTTATTTGATATGAAAAATTAATATAAAAACGGACTTCTTTTATAAGACCTCGACTATATTTTTAAGGGAAACATTGATCAGTGTTTTAGGACATTATTTAAGGAATCAAATATACTTGTATTATATTGAAAATTTTATCGTTAATGTTTTAAAAGTGTTATTTTCAACTTAAATTTTTTTTTAGGCTTTTTTAACCGGTGCCTCATGACTTTATTTTTAATTACATTTGGTATATACCATTAATCAGAGGAAATAAAATTTAAGCTTTTTTATGGTCAGGGATATGAAATATTAGCTAAAACACACTATTGGTTCTACTAGTGACTAATATGGTACCGACTAATATAACTTTGATTATACTAGTTTTTGTTTTGTTTTGTTTTGTTACAGTGATTATTACTGGTTAGATAACGGTGAGAAATATAAAACAAGTTTTAAGGTGAAGTTTCGGTAAGAAGCAAGCATTATTCACATTGGTTCATACTTCATATAAGCAACGAAAAAGGGACATGAAAGCAAAATCTTCTTTTTAGCAAAGAGACAAAATGTTTTCCATCATAATATGACTGCTGCAATAAGCTAATACTAAAAAGGTTGGTGAATTATAAAGTCTGATGTTTTTTTTTTTTTGGTTACAAAGTCTGATATGTTTGTAAAAGAAATCAACAGTGAATTTAATTGAAATTTTTTTTGGGTACAAGAATGTAACTTAACTTTAGGAAAGACACTTTTTTTTAAGGAGAGAAAGACATTTTTTGTTTACCGAGTTTTAAAAAAAAAAAAGACACTTTTTGTTTTTTCTGTGAAAATAATGGGATCTTTCTATTGCTCTATTTTCTTTACCAAAAAAAAGAAAGCAATTGCTATTGCTTATTGCAATAATTTGCTAGTTAATTTTTTAAGTTAAAAGTATTGATAGAGTACTTTTAAAAAAATTGTTTTTTATAGAAACAATACGATATTCATTCCTCCACATTGATAGAGTACATCACATTAGATATAAACATTGCTAAAAATGTAAAAGATGAATCTGCGAACAAACTCACAGCACCCAAGTTAATAGCATGCAACGACAAAATGTCTATAAATAATATGATAAAATCTAAGTCACCGAAATTCTCATGCTTCCGGATCTGCAACGTTGACACCCAAATCATTGATTGAACTTGTAATTGACTTATGACGATCTTTCAATAAGAACCAAACGAACACCACGACAAGACGCGAAATCAAACGTCGCAAAAGATGACTAACAACACAACGCCCCAATTAGACGACGAAATTACAAAAACACAAAAGGAAAAACTTGATATATGTGAAAAACCACTTATTTAAATTGAAAGAAAAGATGAGAGGAAAAATATGTAGAGGAGTGATTTTAGGTCAAAAAATAACCTAAAACCACCCCTGCTCAACGAATGAAGGAGAAATAAAGTTTAAAGAGAAGTTGGACTGTTGGAGTTTCTCTCACTAAAAAACTAAGGCCGACGGTTGAAGTTGTCTCCCTTAAAAAAATTGTTCACATCCCATAAAACAATATACTCATAATAATATATTAAAAATGTAAAAAAATTACAAAAGAATAAAAAGTAGGGAACATAAAACCTAATTCAATAAATCCACACAACGTGTAGGTCAATCCAAACGAGATACTACAAACAATCAAAACAACACAAGTGGATACATCCTCTAATTAACCTTAACAGAGGTCTACAAACCGATAGAAGGACCGACTGTTAACATAGAATCGATCCAAAAATCAATTAACAACTCTGGAGCAATAACAAGCAAAACAACTCTTTTGGGCCAAAAAGTACAACATCAAATAGATAAAAGGAAGAGTATATCAAACCAGTATGAAATCAATCACGAGTACTAATACATATACTAATTCGGCACCGACTTGAACAAGGCAAACCTTAATTCTTCAAATATGCATATCCCAACAAAATTTGATTAGTAATTTGCTTGTGAAATCAACTTGTTTTTGAATTTGATAAGTAGACATTATCACCATTAAAACGTTTTACACATAAATTCAATCTTATTTGATCGGCATGTCTTTCATTATATTAGTTGTGAAAATTGCAAAAATGTTTTATATTTATCTGTGTCTTTATTGATTTGATAGATATATGTAAAAAAAAAATTACGTTGATAATGTATTGCAATCAAACTCTTAAGTAAAAAAGTTATATTCGTTATTGAATGTATCAGAAGTACAAAAACATACTTAAATATTTTTTTCAATTATTTTGATTCTCAAATGTGTTTAGTCAAATTTAATCACTAAATACGTTTCCGTTAATCAAATCTCATCTATAAAATTATAAACAAAAGAAACATGGGTTTGTGATTTTGTCTAATGTGGAGGAATAAATTAGTCTTCTATTTTGCACAAATATATTTTTTATCATTAAATCAATAAATCACATCATATCATACTTAATCTAATAGTAAAACTATTTTATCTAATGATATAGAGAAAATTGTGCATGGTGTAAGACTTGTCTCAGTTACGTACTATAAATTTGACTTATGTTTGTAGCTTTGATATATTTAACTACAATAGCGACATCGCCTAGTATATTAAATGACTAAAATGACTATTTACTCCAAAATCTTATATGATAAAGTCTCATTTTGGATTGACTTATTTTTAAATTTATGCAAAACAACTTATACAAATAAATAAATTATGTATTTTTATAAACTTCACGATGTAATTTATGAAAAAAACAGCTTATGACAATACAATTTTCACACGTAAGAATCAATGAATTAATATAAAAATGTATTTATTTACGAAACTATTTGTTATAAGTCATTTCAATTGTCAAAGTGACCACCACACAAATAAAAAGAGTGGCCACATCACAAAGGATACAAATTAGTGCTATTTTTTTCTCCGAAGATTTGATTTTCAATTCAAAAGCCTCTCCGCGTTTGCAACATGATTTTCATCATTTCATGTACTATTGTTTGAATTCACAAACTTTCCCATCCACTGTCTAAACGCATAAAGTTTTTTTATAAAATAAATATATATATATATATATATATATATATATATGAAATTTCGTTAATGTATCATGTATGTTGTGATGTGACATTGGTTTTGACTTGGAAGTCTTTTGCGAAGACTTCAACAAGTCATTGTTGTTTATCTTTTTTCAAGTAAAAGATGATATTAAGCCACGTTCGTTTCAATTACATTCCAATTTCTTCTAGTACCCCTCTTGAATCTTGAAATCTTTTACCAGATCAAAGTCTTACAAAATTGTTCTTTTGAACACTTACAAACCAATAGCAACTTCATGCGCTCTTTCCACGAATTTTCTTGATTCCCTAACTGATGATAGGTTCCTTATTTTTTTTCATATATAACCAATAAGACCAATTTAAATTTGTCACATGTAGGGATGTAATTAAAAAAACAACAAACTGAAAACTCTTACACTACTATTTTTTTTTTATCAATACCCACAAACTTTATACCGGGAAATTACAAGTATAAATTAAAATTCTTTAGGGGAAAGGAAATTTCGTAACAAGAAATTCCAAAACTGAATATTGAAATCTGGTTTATTTTTTTCCTTTCTTCTCATAGCTAGGTTCTATTAAGTGCTGCTACTATAACGTCAAACATATCATGTGAAAGTATATCTTTTACCTAGTTGATGGAATCTACCGCATGATACACATAACTAAAATTATTTTTAAGATCCCTTTAACTATGAATACTAAAATTTAAATTTTGTCAAAAAAAAAATTAAAATGGTTTCACAAAAAAAATTACAATTAAAATGGTTGGTTAAGATTAATCTATTGATGATATCTATAAATTAAGGTGCTTAAACTCTCGGGTTTTTTTTTTATTATAACCGTGAGTGTCTAAATCCCTTTCTACTAAGTATCCGAACTTTATAGTAATTTATTCTTTCTACACCGAAACCCTATCTATTCCAAACCAAAAAAAATGAGAAAGAAAGAAAATGTCGTTTTATAGATTTATTCACACTATCAAAGTCTCTAAAAACTTGTGTTAGAACTTCATACGTAATTTTTTTTTTTTGAGGAAAGAACTTCATAGCTAATTATTACTAGCTCTATAACTTTCTATCAACTTACCTCAAAACAAAAAAAAAATCTATCAACTATGTCGAATTGCTTATTTTAATTAATTAATTTGAGCTTATCTAGTGAATAAATACTTGTAAGATTATTTGAGAAAACTTAAAAGAAATCACTTTGATGTATTCCTCAACAAATTTTAATTAACTGTCAAAATAAGTGTTTATAAGAAAGATAGCTTGTTACGAACATTTTTTTGTTTTGAAGAAAGCTTGTTACGAACATTATTGTGTTAAATTTTATAATTTGTATTAAATTATAAATCTATTGTCCTCGTGAGTTTAGCTCAGTTGGTAAAGATAATGCATAATATACGCAAGGTCTGGGGCTCGAATCTCGGGCAACACCAAAAAAAATTATAAATATATTAACTTTTTTTTAAAAGAAATCTATTAACCTTTTATGTAATTTAAACATACTAGTATGGATTTATACTTGAAAAATTTTATGGTGAAGTTCGTCAATTAACTTTTTCACTGAAGTTAACCCTACCTCCAATAATAATGTGTCACGTTTTTAAATGATGTCATGTCATACTGATGGTATACAATTTGCTCAATATATTCCACCATAGACTAGTTTTATAAGATTTATTTTTAACCATTAGATTAAACATCTCGCTAGTGTTATTGTGTTGTCTTTCACAATATATTTATTTCCTTTCTCCTTTTTTCATTTCACACTATATTTATTTCATTTCTCCTTTTTTTATTCTTTCTCCTTCATTTCTTTCTTCTCCTTTTTCCTTTTTTCTTTCTTCTTCCTTTCACACATCCATTCCAATTTACATTATAATTTGGCTAAAATATGGTACTCGTCCCTGCAAATATGTCTCGTTTAAGTTTTGGTCCCTGTAAAAAAAAAAATTGTTTTTGGTCCCTGCAAAATTTTTTGTTTTTTAAAATAGTTCCTCAAAACAAAAAATTTTGTAGGGACCTGTTTAAAAAAACAAAATATTTTGCAATGACCAAAAACTACAAAATGGGTCCAGTCATCATGTACCACGTATGCAAATCATAACAAAAATGGGGTCAGGGACTATTTTAAAAAACAAAAAATTTTGCAGGGACTAAAAACAATTTTTTTTATAGGGACCAAAACTTAAACGAAACATATTTAAAGGATGAGAATTCTGTGATGAATTGTTCATACAGCCTATCCACCATATCCACCACCATCAAGATGGCCGCTGCCACCACCTCCAAAAATTAAAATTTGCAGATTTTTGTTATTAAAATAGCATTTGACATTTGTTTTGTTTTGTTTGTGTTCATTGTTTCAGCCTTCTGTATCTTGCGGTTTAGGGGAATGAGTATTGAAAAAGAGTTACAAAACGATTAAGAAATTGAAAAAGGCATAAACAGAAGAAATGGGGTTTTGATTTACCTTGTTGTAGTATAGGTGAAATTGTTAGAGCAGTAGAGCACAAATGAGAGTGATTGAGATGTTGTTAATTAAGTAGTTGGAATTTCTGAAAAAGTTAATTTTATCATGGATTGATAGAAGTGGGATGATGATGTAACAGAAGTGATTAACACCACCGTTGAGCAAGGTTAAATTTGGAAATAAGCACAAATAAAA
>Ga0228711_1003806_pt1 | contig 23404 bp, 12 predicted proteins | sample MedpolnodulmetaG_2_FD_177996 | JGI IMG/M metagenome (GOLD analysis project Ga0228711, IMG submission 177996) | Root nodule microbial communities from Medicago polymorpha collected in Santa Monica, California, United States - brown nodules | ecosystem: Host-associated > Plants > Roots > Nodule...
TGAAAACATGGAACTCAAGGAGCGGTTGAAGACTAATGAGGAATTGATTCGTGCATCACAGGAGGAGTCACGTTTAGCTCGAGAGCAGTCACAACAGTCACAGGAGGATTCGCGATTGCTCCGAGAGGAGTTCCAGAAATTCATGGAATCTTTTACACAAGGCCATTCACATCTACCTCCTTATCGACCTCATCGTTCGAGTTAGGATTAACATATGTGTCCACCTACTTGATTATTTATCATATTATTTTGAAAATTTGATTATAACATATAGTTTAAAGTAAATGTTCCAATACTATTTAGTAATTATTTCTATATATTTTGATGGAAAAGATAAGTATTGTGATTCTTGTGAACGCAACCAAAAAGGTTTTTCATCAAATATTAATGTGATTTTTATCGTATTTTATCATATTATTGTATTTAATATTGTGATTTTTCATCATCTTATTTTATTTTCAAAAAGTATTTTGAGAAATAATTCAAAAATTCCTAAACTAGTTATAAGGCAAAAAAAAAAAAAAAACCTATTTGCGACGGAAAATCTGAAGTCACAAAAGTTTTGTCTTGCAACCTAGCGTCGACCTTCAATGCGACGCTATACAAATTCCCAGATTTTTTCTGACGGTTTGAACGGTTTTTTCCCTCAGTATTTTATGACGGATATCTATTACGTCGGTATTTTGCGACGGAAAACTGGGTTTCATCTCTCCATATTATGAGAGGTTTAGCGGCGGAAATTTGTGTTTGCGACCAGAACTCATCCGCCGCAATGAGTGACGGAATTGGTATTCCCTCGCGAAATTTTTCCGACCCCCATTATTACGATGGATTTTCACAGCGTTGCAAAATCCGTCAGAAAGTTGCTTGTTACGGAATTTTGACTATTTTGCGACGGAAAATGGCCGTCGCTAAATCTGAGTTTTCTAGTAGTGTTATGTTAGACGTGACTGACGATTGTATACGCAACTATTTATGATTCACGAATTGATGCTTGAATAACTAAATTTAAGGGACTGCTCCCTGATCCCATGTAGGTTCTTGCTTGCTTAAGTGTATTTAGGAATCTGTCTATTTGTCACCAGCATTTTGTAGTCATTCAATTGGCTGATATCAACCATGTTTGAAATTATAATCAAATAATAAATCTTCATGAAAGTCGGTGTTTTCGGTATGGTACCAGTAGTTTATATTTCTGCCTGGTTTGCAAATCGTGCAACTTGTCAAATTTCAAATCTTGAAGCTTTTCTACTTGCAGACTGGGAGATTGGAAATAAAGTGTATATTTCAATGAAATTTTAGATCCTGTTTACTTTCTGAAATTATTTTTAGTTTTCATTTTCCAAAATTTATGTTTGTTTCAAATTACTAATAAGGAGATTGAAGACTCGTGTAATGAAAATTTGTGATAGAGAGAATATGAAAGGCAAGTTAAGAAGATTGCACTTTCAGAAGCTATAAAACCAATGTTTTGGCATTTTGAAAATTTCTGAAATTTTCGTGCTTGTAAACACTGGCTAACAGATTCTGATCAGAAATAGATTTTAAATTGGAACAAACGTTGCCGAGACTGCACAGTTGATGAAGATTTATCGTAGTAGGGAAGTTGGTCAATCATATATAACCTCAGTTTGGACAACTTTAATTGCAATGGTGCATGCACTATGGCTGATGATTAAAATTAGACCTGAAGTGGTACCACCATGTCTATCCTTATTTGGTTACATCATTAATTGATGTTTTGCTAATATCCTTTGCAATGGACCTGGAACTTGCATTCCCCTATGTGTTATTGCATTTATATTTAAGGTTCCTTTTCCCTTCATCCCGCTGTTATCTTTTACATAATTCCATTTATCCAATTCTTTTGATTACTAGTGATGTGAAATGTGTTTTACTTTTGCATAGGTACTAGGAATCAAATGGTCATCGATTTTCTATGTTGAGAGTATTGCAAGAGTGAGAAGGCTCTCATTGAGTGGCTTGCTCCTATACAAGTTGTGGATGGCTGATCAACTTTTTGTTCAATGGCCGCAGTTGCAACAACAGTATCCCCGAGCTACCTATGTTGGTAGACTCATGTAATCGATCGATTCCTTTGAAATCAGTTAAGATAAGTTTGTATTCTCAAATCAGAATACTTAAAAGTTTTGGTTATGATATTGCTATAAAGCAAGCTATTCAGTGCTTTGTTTTATTCGATAAGTTCATGTAAGTGAACTTTTTTTTTAGTTGTTTTTCATTTTCAATTTTATTATCCTTCTGCTTTCTGTTACTTGTAAACACAAACTCTCAACATATACAAGATAAAAGTAACATTTTACTTCATGGCAAACAAATGACTGATTGAGTTGAGTTCCATGTTTGACCCCCCAAACCTCTCCAGCTTTTGTCCATGGTTGCACTAATTCCTGCTTTTTGTGGTGTTGTCCTGTGCTTTGATGTTATGTTATATGAATGTTGTTCGTTGCCTTTCAAGAAGATAAAGGAAGATGTCATTGAGCTTATTCAAATAGTGTAGAACCGTATACTAAGTGTTTGTGAGGTGAAAGCTTTTCTTGCTAGCATTTACTCCCTCCATTCCATAGGTGTCACTTGCAAATGAAAAAAAGTCTCAAAACTATTGTTTAATATTTTCATTGCATTATTGTATACTAATGAGATCATCTACTTAATACTATTTATAATAGTATTAAGTAGATGATGTTATTAGTATAAAATGTTGCAATAAAAATATAAAACCAATGTTTCGCAAATCGAGTGTTAACTCTTCGAATTTACATTTTTAGGTACCAAAATCGTGTTAACTCGGAGGTAAACTCGGTTTCTAGTAAAATCGGAAGGTTTGACGAGTTTGACCGAGTTAACACTCGGTAAACTCGTGTAAACTCGACCGAGTTTAACGAGTTTTACGAGTTTACATCTAACAAAAAAAATCGATCCTTTTTTCGGGGCAATTTTTTTCAAAACCCAATTCCTTTTCTACAAGCCCAAAGACTGAAACGTTTACTGAATAGTTATCTTTAAAGTAACACGTTGTTCATGAGATGAAACATTTCTTTTTCTTTCTTCTCTAAGTTCTCAAACCATGAACAGGAGAGCACGTACTAGTTAGGGTTGCGATTCCGACGATGGAAATTTAGATTTCGACGTCGATTAGGGTTGCGGTGGTGGTGTTTGTTGACCTTTTGAAGAAATTAACTAGTTTATTTTTTGGATGGTTTTATGGATGACTTAAACATAGAGACTTATGAAACTTATGATTTTGAGCTTTAATTTTTGTATTTTGATGCTAAGTTGAGTATAACGTTTTATTATGGTAGTTTGGTATAATTTGTCTTTGTAATTAAGTCATATTTTGCACTATTGATCTATTTACAATATTATATTAGCTTATATATGTCATGCATATAATAAATTCTATATAATTTTAATTTTAGGTCGAGTTTACCTAGGCAAAATGGGTTGAGGTAAACTCTCGAGTTGTAAAACCTTGCTATTCATATACTTTCAAGCAGGCCGGACATTGGGGTGTGCAAGTCGCTCAATGGAACTAGACCTCCTCAAGGTATGAACTTAAAAAAAAATTTATAGCCCAATAATACTACTAAGTGTTAGGTGGGTGTTTTCTTGGGAGGGTGATTTGAGGTTCCTCGTGTATTCGATAGTGATTTTCACATTTGAGTGTATCGCATATATACGACAACTTATATTTATCTTTTAAAAAATTTAAATAAAACATTGTTCTTAAAAAAAATACATTTTTATTTTTTTACAGACCTCTTTTTATTTACAGAACCGAGCCTCCAGATTCGTATGAACGGCCATGCTTTTAAGCATATAGAAAATGTTGAATAAGTGAAAAACAAAAGTGAAGATATTTTGCCGAAAGAAAAAGATATGTTAAGGATACGTTACTTTTCAATGTCCTTATCAAAATGCAAACAACTCATTCAATTTACGTGCTTGACAATAGTGACAAATTACAAATTATTCTAACTAGATTTTTGACCGGTGCGATGCACGGGTCTTGTTAACTATAATAGAGACCAATGAATAATTTTTAACCCGTAAAATCATAGGTCAATCAATAAACGCAAATTAGATTATTAGAAATACAATATTACAATCAAATTTGTCTTACTATGTCCTTCAATGACACTTGAATCTTATCAAATTTTACATTTTAGTTTTGAAAAACTAATCAATTAAAGACTGTTATTTTATCACAATATATTATTGGGGCATTATCTTCTCATTTTTTTCAAAAAAAATTATAAAGAAAAAAGATAAAAAGAATACAATATTATATTGTGCACTGGTCAATTTTATTTATTACTTTTATAGTTTTTTTTTTTTAGGGACTTTATTACTTTTATAGTTAATCATAAAAAATTGACTTGTAATAATTGTTTTAAATTTCTACTAACATGAAAAATAAAGTCACTTCAATTAATAGAATTTCTAAATTACATGTACAACTCTAAAAAGAATAATTACACTTTGATATTTACTAAAAGTAATAATATATTTTTCCAACAAAATGCATATCATATCTGCATATATCATAGAATTTAATAATAGAAGAGATCTTATACAATGTATTAAGGGTGCGTTTGGCTCAATTTTTTTGGACATAAAAGTTACTTTAAACTTAAAGTTAAAAATATGAGCTTTAGAAATTAAGTTTAAGTTGTTTGATAAATTTTATTTTTTATTTCGAAATCCGTTTTATGTTAAAGTGTTTGATAATATTTTTTAAAAAAATAAATTTATTTTAAGAAAGTTCATATTTCATAATAAATTATGATAAATAAATAAATATTTTTAAAATGAAACAAAAATTATAAAAATATTTAAAGAGGTGAATAAAATTTATAAAAATTCATACATTATAATTTTAACTAATTTTTGAAGATATTTCGTAAATGATAACCTTTTTTATGATTTTTTTTGCTTTCTTTTTTGGATGAAAATGCCTTGTTATGATCTAACTATTAAAATATTTAAAAATGAAAGAAAAAATTCCTTATATATATATATATATATATATATTACTAAACTACATACTATTTTTAAAAATTTAAAAACCAATAAATGAATATATTCAAACGTTCAGTAAAATATTTTAGAAAATAGAGATCATTTTATGAGAATGTAAATTATACTAAATAGCCTGAATAAATAATTCTTGATTATCTTTCAAAATAAAAAATCTTGATTAAATATATAAACAATGGACCTGTAAATTTACATCACAATATTTCTTTAAAAGAGCACGTCATGAATAGTAGTATACCATTCCTTTAAAAAAATAGTATACCATTGTCGATAAAAAGTATCAGGATGCCAAATTGTGAATAGAAATTTTTTTTATAACTAATTTGTTAATACAGTTAATAAAAGATAACCATTTTTTAACCTAAATAAATTATAGCAATTAAAAAAATATGGTAAAAACAAACAAAAACAATAAACAGTAATTATAGAGCACATGCATGCCGTAAGAAAAATCAAATAAAATGAAAAATAAAATGTGCTCAGTAGAATTCGAAGGGGAAATCATAGAAAAAAGTAGCTGAGAATTCTTAGAAGTATGTTTCAACAACTTTAACAAAAGTTCTTTACTTGTGTGTTTTACACACAACAAATAAGCAACTTTTTATATTAAGTGCTTCTCAAGAAATATTTTTGGCTCAACTTCTCCTTTTATGGTGTAGAAAAGTCAAAAATAAGTCGGGTCAAACACTACCTAATCATTTTGAAGATGTGTGCTTGGTTGAAGAGCTGTGTATTTTCCAATGGGTATAGCAATAAATGTAATTTAATGCGGCTCATGGTTCCTAACAAAAAATTTTGAATTTCAAATTGATGTTGAAAGGAAATACATAATTAGGGTTATCACTTAGCAATTAATGCGGATCATTTGGAGGGAATTTTCTAGGTTTAGTTGTTGTAAACCTAATAAGATTAAAGAGTAAGGGATTAGTGTACAAAAACTTGTCAAATAAAAAAGTCTACAAAAACAATAGATATATACAAACAATGACATGAGAGGATATGAATGAAAAGCTCATTAGTGAGGAGAAATATTAGGGATTGCTGCATTTTAGAGGGAATTTGTTAGGTTAAATTGGTGTGCTGCATTTTAGATGGAATTTGTTATGTTAAATTGTTGTTAACCTAATGCAGCATTTTAGAGGAAAATTATTAGGTTAAGTTGCTGCAGATCTAACAAAATTAATAATTAAGGATTAGGGATGATAAAATGGGTTAAAAGGGTTAGACCCGTCGCGTTCGAACGTTAACCCGTCTCTAAGTGGAGTGGTTTGAGATTTTAAAATCGCCACCAGTAGGGTATCCGTTCTGCCTAACCCGTTAAAAACGGGGTGGTGACGGACGAGGCGAGTTGGCATGTTGGGTTGATATTAAAAAGAAACTCTCTTTTTCACTTCTTTTTATTTGTATATCGCAATCAATTTTCTAGTTTTCTCCTTGATATAGTGGAGAAAAAATTCAATTAATTTTATCACTTTTGTTTCATGATTTTAGCCTCAAATTTTTAATAGTTAGTCAATTGATAACTCATGAAGTTTTTATTTTGGAGTCATTAGTTAAGTATTTAGATTCCTTTGAATTGGTTTTAAATTTATATATTTTTACATTGTTTATGTGAAGTTTTTAATTAATACTTTAAAAAAAAATTTGACGGGTCAACTCGCTGGTCAGTCATGAAACAAGGCAGGGTGAGATTTTCAACCCTACATCTCTAGTTGGCCTGCCCCGCATAACCCATTTCTAGATAGGTTATTGACGGAACAAGACAAACGGGTTGGCCTTTTTCGCCATCTCTAATTCTAATTTGTTCTTTGTTGCAAAAAATGACTTTTTTTTCCATATATTTGAACATGAATTAGTAAAATTTTGTATTACTACAAAGGCTTGTTGAATAAACATCAAGTCAAACACCATGGGATATAAAAATGATTTGGTGGCTGAGAGAGAGGAGTTACAAGGTGAATTGATACGGAGGTAAGGGTTGGATTTCCCCTCTGCATAAAAAAACCAACTATTTAACATTTGTACTTTAGTAGTCGGCTCTAGTTTTTTAGTGAGAGAAACTCCAATTTCTCTCTAAGTTCTCTCTCTTTTGCTCATAAAAGATGAGTAGTTTTATGTCATTTTTTGATCTAGAATCACCTCTCTACATCTTTTTTTACCCTTTCTTTCGATTTAAATAAGTGATTTTCATATATAAAGTTTTTTCTTGTGTTTTTCGTCATTTTGCCGTCTGAGTGCGGCGTTGTGTTGTCTGTCGTCTTGTGCGATGTTGTTTGATTTCTCATCTTGTTGCAGTGTTCGTTTGGTTTTATATTGAAAGATCAACTTCAGTCAATCACATATTCAACCAATGATTTGGACGTCAACGTTACGGATCCGAAAGCATGATGTATTATAGTGATTTAGATTTTATTTGTAGGCATTTTGCCTTTGTATGCTATTAACTTGAGTGTTATGGGTTTGTTCTCAGATTCACTCTTTACGTTTTTAACGATGTTGATCATTTTATTGCAACTGATGTATTCTATTAATTTGAATAAATGAGTATCATTTTATTTTTATCAAAAAACAAATTTGTAGTTTATAAAAAACAAATCCAAACACCTCCTTCTTGAACATGCCTAGATTATGCCAGATGTAATGAATATTGAACCAAAAGCCGGATCATTTGACTTATATTTTCCTCTTAATTGTCATTAAGATGAATTTTTATGGGTTTTATATGGATTTCGATTTTTTTAAAGTAGGCAAGATAATTATATTTTGATTCCCAAGCACTAAGGTGTGCTAGAGAAAAATCAAAAGGTCACAAAGTCAAGCTACAGTAGATACAGAGAACAAAACAACAAGCATAAAAAGTCAGAATTAACCTATACCCGTACACAATAAAAAGGGCTAAACCACCACCTATGATAATCAAAAGCAAAGTTGCTGATTTTTGTCTTTAATTACCAAAAAGAAAGAAGCTTAACATTGTCGATAAGTTGTAGCGTGGAAGTTGGTTTGTCTGAAATGTTGTTGTTGTTCATGTCCTTCCAAATAATCCAGATGCAAGCACACCAAATCGTGACCATCCAGATTCGATGTTTTTAGAAATACCAACAAAAAACTCAAATTGTTGTTGTAAGTCGCATGTCAAATTATGGGGACAAACTGTAACAATGTATAACCATCGATACACATAAAACCATAAAGATCCATATAAAGTAAAATAAAAAAAAGATGATCAACCGATTCAATCTGGCCACACCCTGAAACACACAATTGATCTACGAAAGATATTATACATCATTTGAATAAATTAACTTTAGTAGGAACTCTGACACGCAATAGACGGCACACGAACAAAGACACCTTTGAAGGAATATGCCACTGCTAAATAGTATCTGAAATACCTATATCCTGGTGAAGATTATCCCTGCTAAGGTTGCTAAATGCGCCCTCGCACAGTATACCCAGCAGCAGGATCCAGAGATGTGAAGAAACATCCTGCAAAGACACATCATGAAGCAACACCTAGCACTCAACTAAAAGTTTCTCCTCCCATGCCCTCAAACTCATCCTCCAACGCCAAGCGCCCCCACCTTCCCTGCACCCTAACCGCTCTATCTCCGCCACCAATGTCCATTTGTTATCAGAAAAATCAAACAGACACCGGAACCTAACACACAATACTTCGTCCCCAGCCACCTATCAGTCCAAAAGAAAGTGTTATTTCCATTTCCCACCTTCCTACTCAAATTATCCGCAAACCATCCCTCTGTCTGAACACTAATACCCTCTCTAATACGTATAATCTAATGCCACCAAACATAACCATTACTCCCTCCTTCCAGTAATCGACTGCCCACCACCCCATACCTCGCCGCCAACACTCTTAACCACATCCCATCTCTCTTAGTCACCATATGTCAACACCATTTACCTAACAAAGCAATATCATACTCTATAATCCTCTTGACCTCGAAACTACCCACCTCCTTCTCCTTACAAATGGTGTTTCAATCAATCCACGAAATCTTCACATCTCCAAAAAACAATTTAAAAGATATTCGATAGAGGAAATTTAAGGATACTATTTATTAATTATACTTTTCACTTTTTTTTTACAATTATTATACTTTACAATTATTATACTTTACACTTTTCCTTTTTAAAAGATAATCATTTAATTAATTATTCAATGATGTAAGTGATGGCCGGGAAGAAATAAAAGAAAATGACATTGTAAAAATCAAAATAAATTAAATATCAATGAGAATAATACTATATACCATTACCATAAACTATGGAGTATGTAAAAAGGTGAAAGGAATTATACATGTATCTATTGAATTAATATTGTACTGTGCCAGACAAGATGATCAATGAAACTTAAATTTGTTTGACCCACTTAACATCACCTCTAAAGTCTAATAATCACAGTAGACTTGGTTAGTTGTTTCTTGTTGGAGACTTGGACATCATGTGCAATGTGCATCCACATTTAGATTTTGGAATATCCTCTTTCTCAAATATTCTTATTTTCTAAGTTTCACTATTTCCATTAGATTTAATCATAAGCAAAAATACATATTTTTACCGTTAGTAAAAAAGAAAAGCAAGAAACACACATTTTAAGACATATTTTTTAACGCATTTTTTGAATTGGTTAAAATTCACTTGAATCATATCAAATTTATATAAGGCCCGCATAATATGGTAAGACTTGTGTAAATTTTAATTAAATTAAAGAGGGATGTTGTGTTAAAAAGTGTGTCAAAATGTGTGTTGTTAGCATTGCTCTAGTAAAAATATAGTGAGGTGTATTTAATTATTTATTTTTTTTGGTACAACAGTTGTATTTAATTTTCTTGACATAAAAGCAACATATATTTTTTTGAACCAAATATATTTAGTAGCTTATCCCTAATTATAATAACGGTCTTACTCATAATATTAAGAAATGAATATAAGGATATTTTAAAAGGGTTTCAATTTATGAAGGTGTATTTTAGCAACTCACACTTCAAGGTGTGATTTTCACTTTTTAGTTATAACTTTGTTAAAAGACACTTTCATAAAAATTGGTTGGTGTCTTTTAGCAAATGCTCATAGAATAACTTGCTAAAAGACAGACACCTTCGTAAAATGTGTATTCTAGCAAAAACTCATTTTAAAATAATAAATTAAAGTGTTTATATTTATTTATATTTGAGTCCAACCAATCTAGACACTTTTTTGCTTATGTTCACTGAGATCTTCATTATCTTCATCTTTCTATTAATGAAGAGAAATGGGGGACATGATCAAAGCGATACACTTGGCTTGACTTTAATTAGCAGTTTAACAGCAGCAATAGTATAAGGCCACTAAAGTCTTGGCCATAGGGCCACTGATTTTATAAGAACATCTATAATTGGGGATGAAAAATGGTGGTATTTATAGAAAATTGTGTCTATTGAAGAACTCTTTCTCTCTTTAATTTTCACAAACTTCACTTAGCATATCAAAATTATTTGTATGTTTGTTTGGACTCTTGTATAAAACTTTTCCCTTTTATTATATATTTTTCATTGGAAAAAAATATCAAAATTATTTGGGTGATGATGAGTCACATGAGGAAATGCAATGTTTGTAATTCTGTGTAAACTGTAAAGAAATGACTTTGTAGGACAATGAGAGTCAGAAGGAATAGAGTAATGTTGTGCTCGTATATATGTTAAGGAAACACAACATAAAGTGGGACATTAAATTTGATATTAATATAGGATCATAAAGTTTTTTTTTTTAACCATCACAATAAAGATTGAGAGGAAAAATATTGTAAGTTGCCTATTGATTAAGGCATATAGTAGGTCGGTTATTTTTGAAAGAGCACAAACTCGTCCCTATCAAGAGTCTACAACTGCATTAATTAGCATCAATTTATTGGTTTCCTTTCAACTATTAATTATTAAAGCATGCCAACTACTAATGCTGCTAGCCCATATTTTCTTCTCTCAACCATTTTGCATTACTGCTATGTTATCATCACCTAATCTCCATTATGATGGTATTTATCCTTTGTTTCTAGTCTTCTATCTAAGAACACCATCAGCTTTCTAGTTCTTATAACGTATCATGTCAAAATCACGCAAAAATATAAGTTAATTTTGTATGAGAATAAAAAACTGTGATTTTTTTTTTATAACATTACTAAAAAAACTTTGATATTTCATTGTTTTTTGTTTGGTACAATCGAAAAATAAAAAGAGAAAACAAAAACCAACTACAATCTCATGAAGCCAACATGGAGTGTGTCAACTTCCAAAAAGATGAGAGATCGTGTGAGAGAGCACTTCAATAAATAAACTTAGGGTTATGTTAAGGAACTTAAAATAGAATTAAGTAATAAATTTTATGTTGAAAATATAACTTTTGAAACTTTCAAGACATTGAATGCATAATTTTCAAGAAAAAACTTTTACTTTTAGTTCTTTAACTTATACTCCAAGGGCATAAGTTAACATTTCTCATAAACTTATATAGGAAATTAAATGAGTATATATGAATACACATATATGATATTTGTGTCCGTCCTTTTTAAAATATACGATATATGTGTCTATCATATATGATGCGAGTATCCGCTAAATAGGTAAACCACATACTTTGATGTATCCGTGAGTATTTACGAATATTCATGGGTAACATTTTTTTTAAGTAATGGATAATATTTTTTTAAAAAAATATCGATTGTTTTACAAAAAAAAATTGTAATTACCTAAAATTTAATAACAAATGTTAGTCACATTCATTTCACTTTCAATTTCACAACAAAAATTCATTTTCTTATTTTTAAAAAACATATGATAAGCAATTTAAGTAAGGGTACATAATTTAAGTAAGGAGATTTGGTAATTTATTTAATTTATTAACTTTGTACGGATCTGCATGCACATGTACCATTAAGGTACTTATCCTGTGTACGTGATGAGTTTTATCCATGGATAACTGTGAATACGGATTTTGTTTGCCATCGCTAAACTTATCATCTCTACATGAGAACTAGTTTTTGTGAGAAAATCATCACAACGATTATCTTCTCCAAAGGTGTGGATCAAAGCCAATCAAGCTTTAATAAATCTTGATGTCCACATGAATATATACTATTATAGACTTCATCTGGTTGCCACTAAAACCACTAATCCATGTGCCATCATCATTTCTGGATAAACCACCAAAATCACTCCTACCCGACTCCAAAATAAAACTCCCATCATCAACATTTAAAACAATACAGTCTATGGTCAAAGGATGTCAAGTTTCTTAATCTTAGTTTTCGCAAATAAATACTAACGTGAAGCCTTACCAACACACCAAACATTTCTATATTTCAATTCCACCATAAGCCATCTAGAAAAAGAAAAGCATGATGATCCTCATGGGTGCCATTTTCAACATGATTTATGGATTCACGTGGTCGCACAAAGGATCTTTGAGAAGCCAAGGAGCATACCAAAAATAGGATTTTACATTATTAGTCCTATAATGATATCCTTCATTAAGAATATGATTAGCTTTTTTTTCTTTATTGCCCTTAAGCACGCTATCTTTTTATTATTATATATCAATATATTAATGATTAATTACACCTGAATAGAAGACGAACGAGTAACAAATTGCACCGCAATACTTTTTCAAATGACAAAATCAATTCTCGTAAACCCAACGTTCATGGACTTAGGAAATATATTCTACATTGAAGAGCCATAAGTAGGAGTTGAATTAATAATACTAGCATTATTTAAATATTTGAGAAAAGCATGTTGACCCACAACTTTTTTTTTTTAAGGATGTTGACCCACAACTTGTTCGCACCATAATTCAAATACCATACCAATTTAGCAAGAATAGAAATATTGACTTCTTTAGTGAGCTGAATATACCATGGGCTCTATGATTCTTTGGCTTGGTAATAGTTTCCCAACCAACCAAATGAATGCTTTTATAAAAGCCTCATTTTCAAATAAAGTTTCCAGTGAGCTTGCTAAGTTGGTTACAAACTCTCTAGATGAGAGCATACTCAACTGCATGTAGTGGTTCATGATAGAGTTCAAAACCTCCCCTCTAATGGATGATGAACAATTGAGATAAGAGTAGAAGAAAGAGATGAGAGGAGGCGGCTAGGTTTAGGAAGGGAAAAATATTTATGTTCATTTATATTTTGATGTTAGATTAACTTATGTATTTTATATATAATTTGTGTTAATATTAACAATTGTTTAAAAAATAATTATGTTTTATTTTAGAAACAAAAAGTCAATCAAATCAAACATGAATACATTGTACTTTGTTATTTGTGTGAATATCGAAAAACTTTATTGATAAATATCTTTGCCACTTATTGGAGTTATATCCGACAACTTAAAATAATAGTTTATGCATGCAGTTGCGCGTAGAGGATCTTCGGCTCACACCAACAAAAAAAAATCTTGTTAGAGAGCTCGGTTGACCATTTTTAGTGGGGCATCCCCATCTAACCATATTTTTCATCTAGAAAAATTGTATTTCATTCAACTTTAAATTAACAAAAAGTTAAATATATATTTGATCCCTTTAAATATACCAATTTCATTTTTACTCCTTTTTTTGTCACTCTAAATTTTCTGTTATCAATTTTACTCTCCACTCTTTTACTTTGTCACTCTAAATTTTCTGTTATCGATTTTACTCCCCACTCTTTTACAAAAGTTCATGATTCATGTTCTAAATGACCTTTTATGACATATCATTGATATGAATATTATAATATCATTAGTTTAATAATTAAATATTAAATCTTAAATTTACCAATTTAATCTTTAATTTGAAATTACCGATGAATTAATAAAGATTAAATAGATAAACTATTAAACTGATGATATGTCACACAAAAAAAAAGCGTTTGGAACGTGAATCATGAACTTTTATAAAAAAAAGGATTAAAATTGATAACAGAAAACACAGATGGACCTAAAATTAGAAAATTTTGGAGGGGTTAAAACGAAAAATTTGTATATTTAAAGGGGCTAAAAACATATTAAACCTTTAACCAAAATATGTCATATAACAATTCAAAATAATGAGTTCGATAACATGAATTTTTGTTAAAGTCCAACATTGTGTAGATAAAAGTGATCAATATAATGCTTAAACTATAAAAAATTTCTCGATTAATGAATTCATCTTTTGGACTGGGATCCTTGTGAATTTAGGTTCTAACGTTTTTTTACCGACATTCTTTTTGATATAAAGCACAAACGAAAAAAATTACGTCATTTTAAGTATAAAGAAAAGAGGAATAACAGTTCAAACTTGCGCCTCAACGTATAAATATTTATGCAACCATTTACCATTGATAAATTGTATTTAAAGAACATAATCTAATGTTTTTACACTATTCTTCATTATTTACTCCATACTATTGCATTCCCTCAGATTCAGATGAAAACATGTTTAATGTTGCAAGAGACATTATGGCACCGAAGTAATTAAGTGGAATCATTGATGTGGTACCCCAAACGTACACTCTACTAGTATGTTATTAAAAAGAATGAGTTGGAAGTCATGTGAAGTTTATTACAACGATTTGATAGAAGAAGGAAAAAAGTACTAAAAAAAAAAGGACAAAATAAATATATCAATGCAACAAAAATATATGTAAAACAGTTGGGTAGAAACACGTAAATTGAGTTGCGTTTAGATCACTCTAGCTGAACCAAAATGAATTTTACTAAATTCGCAGAAATTTCCGTTTTTGAATCGACAAACAAAACGAAGAACAAAGGACAGAAGTTAATGGATTTATGATTTTTCGTGTATATTGCCAAGATGATGATTATCTCAGTGTAATACAGTTGGATGCATGTTTTTGTTTTTTGATATAGACGATATCATAATAACTGCTTAAAAATTCATAGTGAAGGAGTTTAAATACGAAACATTTTGCTTGTTGAAATAGGGTGGATTAAACTTCTTCTTTTTTGTTAGTAATGCACATTGATAAAGATTAAAGTATATACTATTTCTTTTTTTTAAACATTCCAAGAGTCTTTCTTCTAATATATCAAAAATTAATTGCACATAAATAGAAAACAAGCGGACAATAAGTTGCGCTATTAGACATTTTTGGATGACAAAATCAATTTTCGTAAATACAACATTCATAAACCTATGAGTAATGACATTGTTGTGCATACCCTTTTGTACTTTATGTAGAATGTCAACAATCTCTGATGCTAGGAAGCCAAAAATGTTCCTTCAAAAAAAAAAGAAGCCAAAAATGTAAAAAAAAAAGAAGGTATAAAATCATGTTGATAGTCAGAACACACTTTTTCATGTTTGATCATTTTGTTTCACGCAACATTTAGGGATGTATGTCCTATCGTAAAAGCTCTGAGTTTTAATTCCATAAGTGGTGAAACCCCGGTCAAGTCCACACATGCATGTTTTCCTCCTACACATCCATACACCACAACATTTGCAGACCTAAGTATCGATTTTCTATCTTGTGGGTCAGTCAAAAAGTTCACAAGTGTCTCCTTCTTCACTAATACTCCCGTCCGCCTGAATATATAAAAAAGGACATTTCTAACAAAGTCATGGTTGTACTTAAAGTCAAGAAACTCCTTACAATAATTTACATGCTCTATAAAAGTATTTAGCCACGTCTTATGACAAATAGTGCACATATCATTTATAAAAAATATTAAAATCATAAACAATATCTAAGGATGACACGGTACTCCATTGATAATTACTTCTTTCGGTTCTATTTACAAAAAACAGCTGATTTTTTAGGTTCATTGAATAATTTATGTATTCGGTCTAAAATATAGATTAAATACATCATTTATTCAATGAATCTAAAAAATCAAGTGTTTATTGTATTTAGAACCGGAGGATGTATGACCGTTCATTATCGAACAACAAAAAAATTATGATAGTATCCGTTAACTACATCCAATTATTCGGTGACCTTATATATTTTTAATGTATAACATGACATTTTGGGCAACATATGCAAATGTTAAGTATTCATCAAAAGAAAGAAAATGCAAATGTTAAAATATTGAGAATGTGTGATTATATGTGGGCTGTTTTATCTTCTTTGTCCACGTGTTACTCAATCGTCTGAATTAATTGAAAACTACTTCTTTTGGGGCCTTTAGCAGTTTAGCTTGCATGGCAGATATATACAGATCATATGATAAGACACGTGAGCGTGTTTCTATTCTTTTTGTTTTTGTGTTGATTTTTAAACAAATTCATGTGAGGGGTTTCTATTCTTTAGCAGTTAGAGGGGTTTTGCTAACTAGCAATAAATGAAAAGTTTCTTTTAAAAATATAATTCATTTTCACTAACTTAAAATTTAAGTAATCACTTGATTTTTTTTTATTAGGCACTTAGTTTTCCACGATCCAAGTTTTTAGATTTTAACTTGATGCAAATAATTCATAATATTTCTTCTCTTGCAGATGTTGTTAATGGAGAGTGTTACGAGCCGCCTTGACCTTTGGTTCTTAGGTATTCCTTGTAGTTGCGAGGGTCTAAACCTTTCAAATTTAATAATTTATGGCTTGTTGATAAGGAACTCGATGTGATGGTTACCTAGAGTTGGCCTAGACCCATCATCTTATACCATATGACTTTCATCTTGAAGGAGAAGCTCAAGATGCTCAAAAAGGACTTGAAAAGGTGGGGCAAAGATGTGTATATGAATATCGCAACCTCATGATTTGTCTCCTTGTTGAGTAAATCAAGGTTCTAGATTTGAAGGCGAAGGTCCCTCACTCTTAGTGGAAGAAGGTGTTTGCAAGAGTGAAGCATTTGCCAACTTAACTTGTGGGCATTGTTGAAGACCAAAGATGCCCGCCATTTTTAAAGGTTTAGGACGGGGTAGCTTAAAGAAGGTGGCACTAACATGGGGTATTTTCACTTCTATGTGAAGAAGCAGTGTAGGAGGAATTTCATCCAGGTGTTGCATGTGGGGGATCTGTGGGTCGAGGATGTTGCAGATGTTCTTCAAGAGATAGTTAGCTATTTCTACCAACACTTAATCGACTCTACTCAAGACCAACATTGGGCGGTATCTGATAGAAATATTGGTCGTGTCTCATTTGCATTGAGAGAGTACATATACATACACACTTAAGACTTGTGTGTCAAGCTTAAGTCACTTTTGTGTCAAGTTACAAATTAATGATAAGCCTTGTGTGCCAAGTTACAAATTAATGCTAATTAACTAATAAGAAAATATACATATAATTACATATTTTTGGCATTAATTGTTTCTTGAGGTGAAAGATCCTTAAGGTCAAAGTTCCATAAGATACAAGTTCCTTTAGATCCAAGTTTTTTAATGATAATTATTCTAATACACTCCCGTAGTCGAAACTGGAGGTGAGCGAATGTTGATACTATCTCGAAAGTCATCAAAGAGTTATTACGGAAGTCCCTCTGTGAATATGTCAACAATCTGAAAACGAGAGGAAATGTGAAGAAAACGTACTTGACCGCGAGCAACCTTCTCAACACAAAATGTATATCCATTTCAATGTGCTTTGTACGTTGATATTGAATTGTATTGTCAGAGAGATAAATGTTGATGTTGTCACAATAGACCAAAGTAGCTTTTGTGATAGGACAATATAGTTCCAAGAGTAGGTTGCAAAGCCAACATGATTCATATACTACATTAGCTACTTCTATGTAATATATTTTTGCACTAGAACGAGACAAGGTATGTTGACATTTGGCGGACCATGAGATCAAATTATCATCAAGATAAACACAATAACCAAATGTATATCTTCTTGTATCTTGAGTGGACAACCAACTTAATCTGCGTCAGTGTAAGAGATCAAATTGTCGATGGATGAAGGATATAGATGGAGGTCGAAGTCAATAGTACCATGGACATATCGAATAATCCGTTTCAAAGCAGACGTGTGTTGTGTTTTTGGATCATGTATAAATAGACACACATATTGAACTGTATAGGAGATGTCGGCTCTGTTAAACATTAAGTATTGCAATGCTCCATCAAGGTTGTGATATTCAGTTGGTTTATGGTAGGGGTTGCCTAAAGAACCACTGAGTTTTGCCTTGGTGTATATCGATGTAGATGATGACTTACAAGAGGACATACTAACACGTTCTATAATTTCTTCTGCATATTTCTTTTGAGAAACAAGAAACCTTTGGAATGTTTGGTGACCGAAAATAAATGAGAGGACAAAGATCATTCATGGAAAATTCAGAACTAAGTTGCGTCATAGTAGATTGACGAAGAGTGTTAGGTGATGCTGCAAGAATAATGGCATCCATATACATAAGAATATATGGTTGTGATAGAAATATTGTTGGCATTAATTGTCTGGCATCAAACCTCCGAGACATCTATATAGAGGATGATACCACTTTGTTAGGCCTTTTACTTCTTTAAAAAATAGTCATGGTGGTGGTTGATAGTAATAACAACAGTAACAAAAGCTTGAGTCTCTATGATTTTAATTTTGCTTTCTTCTGGGAGTTATAGGCTCTCCTTGGGACAAACATCATTGTTCTCTTTTGCAATGCCAGCTTGTCACAAAGTTTCTTGTCATTTTTTTGTTACTGTTATTCTGAAGGTGGACTCTCTTTTCCATCTTGGGGACTTTAGATATATCTCTCTCCTATGATCCCTTTTTAAGTTGAGTCATGGTAGGCTGACATCACTCATGCATAACATCATCTCAACAAACCATTCGATCTTGATCAAGTGAAGGTGAATGGTAAATGGGGTGGTGGGATTGAGTGAGGTTGTTGGCTATGCTACGAAAGCTAGGAAGGACAACCTCGTTTTGAAGGTGGATTATTAGAAGGATTATGACTCAGTGAGCTAGAGTTTCTTGGATTACATTATGTGACTCTTGGGTTTGGGGTAGGCAGCGGTCCTAAATTTGTGCATGTGTGTTCCTGAGAACCTTTTTTATCCTGGTCAACGGGGGCTTACTTAAGAGATTAATATCTAGATAGGGATTAAACAAGGGAACTTATTGACTGATGACAGGTCATCTTACGTTATTCTTAGCATGTTTTTCTTTTATTTTCAGCAGGTTTTACAAACATAATAGAGGAGTATTAGAACAATTGCCTATGATTTTAGGACATATGTAATGTTTTCTATATTTTAGTCTGTAATTATATTCTTCCCGAAACATAGCAATTATAGGTTGTTTTTGATATAATTCACAAAGTAATCATGCAAATCGACAAAATAAGAACATTCAAAGATTAGTGAAGACCTTAAGAAGATCAAGAATGAATATTCAAGAGGCCTCATAAGACTTTACAAAGGGAGAAATTATGTTCCCATGTCCCAGGATATCTTCTATGGAATCAAACACCCAAAAGGACGGAAAAACGGAGATTTAGGGCCCGAAATGCACTCACATGCGCCTATGGCATGATCCTTGCGCCTAGGGCATACCTCATGCGCCCAGGGCATGAGTTTTTTCACACACTCATGCACATAGGGCATGAGCTGTGCGCCCCGTGCACTGTGTAGTGCATGCTAAATATGTTTTTTCCTACTTTTTAGTGGGAAAAAGCCCAATTTTTTGTCCAACTTCAGGTGGAAAATCTCCCTATAAATACCACATTCCTCATTCAAAAATTCTCGTTCAGAACTGAAGCAGTTCAAGAGGAAGGAGAACACTATGAGCTTTCAAGAGGAGTTTCTCTCTCCTCTCTCCAAGTTTTTCTAGGGTATGTTTTATTTCTTTGTAATTTGTTAAATCTTTTTAGGCTAAACTTCTAGGATGAATCTCTATTTTATTTGTTGGGTAATTATTTAATTTAAAGTCGCTTATTTATTTATTTATTTATTTGCTAGCTATTAGTTTTACTGTAGTGCGTAAAATTTGTCTCATCTAAAGTGCAACCCTGATTTAGGCACTTAGGTAATGACAGGGTCTAATATTGATATTTATATATGTCTAACTAGGAAGTAATTAGTTAGTAACTAGCAAAATAAACCGAAAGCGAGTGGACCCTGATAGTAAGTACATAGGAGGTGACACAACTAATATTGAGTAAAATCTGCTGAAAACAAGATGTAACTAGTTAGTAATTAAGGAAACAAGCGACTTCACGACTTAAATCAGCCTAGTAACTCAACTCTCCTTGCACCTTGGTAAGGTAGACGCTGATAGGGCTTCCCGTTTGTAGAACTACCGAGAGGGAGAGTATGTTATGTACTCCTAAGATTCATAAATGGGAAAACCTTTAGAAACATTGGCCACGATACCTTTGGAAATTTAGGAATGCCAATTTAAGTCTATGTTTCAATTACCCCTGAAGGAGTAAGACCCCACACGTAAGGATCACCATGTGACCAGCAGATACAACTCAACAGGCGGAGGGATAGACTGAAATCAATCGAGAGAGTAAGATCCCACATGTAAGGATCATCGTGGGACCAACAGATGCAACTTGACAAACCGATTAGGTTACCACTTCCCGACGGACTCATCACTTAAATAGTCTACTTAGAATAATTGAATGTGACTTGACTGTTAATTAATTCCAACAATTGGATAGGGGGGATTCGAAGAATCCTAACCACTACTTACATTCTGCAACCAAACAGGTAAACTTGCTCTGTTGCAAACAGATAAAAATTGCAATCTCCAAACCCTTATCTTCTATTTTATTATTTTGTTCTCAAATAAGTAACGCAAATTGTTTAGACGAAACGACAATCCTTGTGGAACGATACTCTACTTTTCACTTTATTACTTGGTAAACGATTTGATACACTTGCCTAATATGACCATCATTGACCATATCTTGTTCTTGTTGGCTGTTGAGGGTTTAAGCACGTCGATCAAGACTCAATTTAGAGCAACTTGTAATCCGCTCTTAATGTGAGAAACTTAAGCCTAGAAGTTTTCCACCTACAATATGATGACTATACCATTTTCTTATGGGAAGCCTCAACCAATAACTCGTAGACCATTAAGGAAGTTCTATAAAGGTTTGACCTGGCTCAAGGGTTCCTTGTTAATTTTACCAATAGTTGTGTTATGGGAGTTAATGTGGGTAGCTAATTTGTGTAGCTATCTGAATGCTTCTTGCATTGTACAATGAGGGATATCCCCTTCAAGTATCTCGGTATGCCTGTTGGAGCTAACCCTCATAGGCCTCAACAAATTGTAATATAATGTATGTTGCAACATGGAAGTCCCTCATTGACCTTATCTCTACGAGACTTGGGTCGTGGAGTAATAAGTTTGTTAGTACTAGTCGTAGCGTTGTTATTGTTAACTTGTCAACAACATAAGGTTTGATGTCGGAGCAAGGATCACGAAGGTGGGCCCATTGGCGGTGTGAATTCAAGTGTTGACATAGTCGTAGAAGAATTCACCGATCGAAGAAGCTGCAGTAGAGATGCATGGTCCAAATGTCACAGGATCTGTAGAGAGTGAGCACATAAGGGGAGGGCAGAGAGGATCCAGAAGAAAGAGATAGGGTTGTGACTGATGAGAGAATAAAAGAGATGTCCTTTTTGAAGAAAAAAATGAGATGATAGAGAGTGGAGGATTTGGTGAGTTCATGAAAATGAAAAGGGGTTGGGATTCATGAGGGAGGAAGAAACAAATAAGTCTTTTTGCATGAATAAAATTTGGCTTGTTGCACGTAAGAATCTTGACACTTTGTTTACTGTGCGGATAACAATTGGGTTGTTGCATGCATTCCTCATGGCATTTGGGTTATTGCATGGGTAACATGTGGTTGTTGCATGTATTCTTCTTAACAATTGGTTTGTGGAATGGGTAACACTTGATATACTCCATGTATTCACTTGACACGTGGCTTGTTGTATGTATTCCTCATGAGTCATGACACTTGGTTTATTGCATGGGTAACACTTGACTTATTGCATGTATTCCTTTTGACACATGGCTTGTTGCATGGATTTCTCTTGAGTCATGACACTTGGTTTATTGCATGGTGACATATGACTTGCTGCAAGTATTCTTCTTGACATTACACTTGATTTATTGCATTGGTAACACTTGGCTTGCTTCATGTTTTCCTCTTGACACTTGGCTTGTTGCATGTATTCATCATGATTCATGACACTTGGTTTATTGCATGTGTAACACTTGGCTTCTTGAACGTATTTCTCTGGACACTTAACTTGCTGCGTGTATTCATGAGCCATGATACTTGATTTATTGCATGGGTAACACTTGGCCTATTGCATGTATTTCTCTTGACACTTGTCTTGTTACATGTATTCCTCATGAGCCATACCACTTGATTTATTGCATGGGTAATACTTAACTTGTTGCTTGCATTACTCTTGGTTAGACTATATTTACCCCACTATCAAACTCCAAACTACGACGGGCCCCTTCGTCTCAAAATTAGGGAAGGGGTGGGGGTGGTTAGCAGTCAATTTTTTTATCGAGACAAGGTTTATAAAAATATATTTAATTTTTTTCATTATATTTACGATGCACATAGAATTTCAGCTAACTTTGTCACTAAATACTTCTAAATATATCATTTTTTCTTTTTCTTTTAGGCCCTGTAGATTATTTTTTTCAGCCCTATAAATAAATCAATTTTCGCTTTTAGACTATGCTGTCTTATTTTAGTCATGTAAAATTATTCATCTTGTATTACAAAAATATATTCATATTAGAATTGATCTTGTCATATATAAAATATTTTGACAATTTCATTAACATACAGACTTTTTCTCCCCTACCGCCGTACACTCTTGTTTCTGCGTTTCCAACCACCACGCCTCCATCAACCCAAACAATTCAGTTGTAGCCTTTTCGCGCGGTGGTGCGATGAGATCATCTCCGCACCACCGATTCACCCTGTCTGGATCGTTCTCTCTGTTTTTCCTCCGCCGCACCTGCAACGGATCTAGCCTCTTTCTGTCGTCGTTTTCGCCGCCGGTTTTGTCTGGAGCTTTTGGTTGGTGCTGGAGACTATCTGGGTTTCGATCTAGTCCTGGGTTTGGCAGATTTGGAGTTTTGTAGCCTCCGCCTCCTTCACAGTGGTGGTTGTGGGTCGCGTCTGTTGTAGCAACAAAAGTAAGTTTTTATGTTATCGTCTCCACATGGACTGGTGCGATATTCTAAGCCGTTCAACAATCAATATCGTTCTGAGCTAGGGTTGTCGGGTATTTTGTTTCATAAACTATCAACTAAGAGATTGTAAATGGAACGAGAGTTAACAGGGAAATAAGTATGCTGGGATTAAACTTCGTCAACCTACTCGTACGTATTCTTGGATTTGGGTTGCGGATTCTAATTATCAGTCGATATTATC